>VAPL010203808.1_pt1 | contig 11504 bp, 9 predicted proteins | sample 3395061 | NCBI WGS metagenome assembly VAPL01 (sample SAMN08290444, study PRJNA428436) | hydrothermal vent metagenome | isolation source: Deep-sea hydrothermal vent chimney 2 | place: Pacific Ocean: Juan De Fuca Ridge | depth 2182 m m
CCTCTTTCGATACCTCTTTCAATAATAATGCCGACATCACCGGCATAACGCACCGCACCCTTTTTATTCACCCGCAGGCGCACCCACTCCACGTCAAATTCAGTGAGCACGATCTCGGCCACCCGCTCGGCCAGGGTTTCGACCAACTGAAAATCGCTGTCGCCGACGAATTCGATCAGGCGCTTGGCCACGGCCTTGTAGTTGAGGGTATCTTCGATGGCATCGCTGGCGGCGGCGCGGCGGATATCGGCGCCCATGTCCAGATCGAGGATAATCGACTGTTTTTCCTTGCGCTCCCAGTCGTAGATGCCAATGATGGTTTCGATGGTTAGATCGTGTAGAAAAATGATGTCCATGCCGTATTCGTTTTAGGGTTAAGGGATGATTTGGGGCCTATAACGGGCTTCAAAATTTCCTGGGGACTATAGCGGTTTGCCCTGAGCCGTACCAGCACGGGATAATGAACTCATGATCGACATCGCACTGATTCTCGGCGCCTATCTCGCCGGCTCACTCTCCGCCGCCATTATCACCTGCCGCCTGATGGGTCTGCCGGATCCACGCAGTCAGGGCTCGGGCAATCCTGGCGCCACCAACGTGATGCGCGTGGGCGGCAAGAAACCGGCCGCCATCACCCTTGCCGGCGATGCCATCAAGGGCCTGTTGCCGGTACTGCTGGCGCAGGCACTGGAGGTCTCCAATCAGACCCTGGCATTGACTGCACTGGCCGCCTTCCTCGGCCATCTGTATCCACTGTTTTTCGGTTTCAAGGGCGGCAAGGGTGTCGCCACCGCCTTCGGTACGCTGACCGCCCTGGCCTGGCCGGTGGCGCTGTGCCTGCTGGGTGTATGGCTGTTGATGGCCAAGGTATTCCACATTTCATCGCTGGCGGCGCTCACGGCAGCGGCCCTGTCACCACTGTTCATGTGGTGGCTGCGGCCAGAACCGGAACTGATCGGTGTCTCGGCGGTGATCAGCGTGATGCTGATCTGGCGGCATCGCAGCAATATCCGCCAACTGCTGGACGGCACGGAAAAATAACCGCCAGCCGTCACGTTCAACACTAGGTTCAAGCCGCCCGCTGCAACGCCCGATACCATGGTTGAGAGCACAGGTTTTGGAGGTGTGTATGCGCGATATCGAACTGCAACCCACGGCCGCCGCCCATTGGCACGCACTGGTATGCGAGGCGGAGCAAAAGGCACAGCACGAACTAGGCGAAGACGTGCAGAGTTATCTGGTATTTCTGCTGCAGCGTTTTCTCAGCAAGCCGGAGATCGCCTCGCGTATCCTCGCCCTCGACTATCTGACCGGCCTGCTCTCAACGGGCCATCAACAGCATGACAAGCTGCGCGACGTGGGCGACATCTGTCTGCTGTTCGCCGGGCTCTACCCGCAGCGGGCCAGACGCCGGCGTGTCTCCGCCAATTATTACGTCGACCTCGGTATCGGTGCTTACCAGCAGCTGCACAGTGCCACCAGCCATTCCCTCGGCCGCCTGTACGCACAACTCAGCGAACGCTTTGTGCCGGCCATGGACGTATTGCAGACCATGCGCGACCTGGGTGCAGACGAGCCTGCCCTTGACCCACTGACCGCCTTCGAGCTGTGGGAGGCCACGAACAGCCAGCGTGCCCGCGACACCCTCACCGACATCAGCAGCAGCACCCTGGTACGCCCCAACGACGGCCAGCGGCATCACTAACCGACTGTAGGAGCGGCCCCTCGGGCCACGATGGATTTTCACACCATGTCATCGCGGCCTGAGGGACCGCTCCTACGAAGCCTGCACACCATCTGTTAATCACACCGGGCCCCATGCCCGGCACCCTGTTTTGAGCTACAATTGCCGGCCCGCAGCTATTCATCAACCGGCACACCATGTCCAGACAACGCAAGGCCCTCTCCCTCATTTCCGGTGGACTCGATTCCATGCTCGCCACCCGCGTCATCATGGACCAGGGCATCCATGTCGAGGGGGTCAATTTCTTCACCGGCTTCTGTGTCGAGGGCCACACCCACGCCATCCGCAAGAAGGACCGCGCCAAGCCCAAGCGCAACAACGCCCTGTGGGTGGCCGAGACCCTCGGCATCAAGCTGCACATCCTCGATGTCATCGACGAATACAAGGACGTGGTGATCAACCCCAAGCATGGCTACGGCTCCAACATGAACCCCTGTCTGGACTGCAAGTGCTTCATGGTGCGCAAGGCCCACGAGTGGATCCAGGAACACGGCTTCGATTTTATCATCACCGGCGAGGTGATCGGCCAGCGGCCTATGTCCCAGCGCCGCGACACCATGCCGGTGATCCAGCGCGAATCCGGCGCCGAAGACCGCCTGCTGCGCCCCCTGTGTGGCAAGAACCTGCCCGAGACCCTGCCCGAGCGCGAGGGCTGGATCGACCGCGAACGCCTATATGGCTTCTCCGGCCGCGGCCGCAAGCCGCAGATCGCCCTGGCCCGTGAGATGGGCATCGAAGACTATGCCCAGCCCTCCGGCGGTTGCTGTTTTCTCACCGATGAGGCCTATTCGCACAAGCTGGCCGACCTGTGGAGCGCGCGCGGCGAACGCCGGTACGAGATCGATGACATCATGCTGCTCAAGGTGGGCCGCCACCTGCGCCCACGGCCAAACTTCAAGCTCATCATTGGCCGCGAAGAGGGCGAAAACAATTTCCTCGAGGGCTACCGCAAGCAGTTCACACACATCCGTACCCTCAGCCACCCCGGCCCGCTGGTACTGCTGGACGGCGAACCCGGCGTGGACGACATTGCCCTCGCCGCACGCATCGCCGCTCGTTTCAGCAAGGGGCGTGACGCCGAACAGGTGGAAGTGGAGATCACGCCCAAGGACGGTGAGGCCCGGCGCGAACAGGTTGCGCCCATGCCTTCCGGCGAGATGCCTGAAGAGTGGTACCTGTAGGGACTTCAATTTATTTCAGGCATTCCGGATTGACCGCCGTCACAAGCATTTTTTCCGGTGCTGCCCTGCTATTAACCCAGCCGCCTAATATGTCGTGTTCAGCCGCCGTGTGCCGATGCGCAGCACACGGTGGCCTGTCTTTTTCAACAATAACCGGGCAGGGACTTCAAGCATACTCCAGCCTAGAATGACGAATTGGACGGGAATCACCCGCGCCCATTCATGAATACCCCTCGCCAAACATGGCCAGAAACAACGGAACACCTGGCCTCAGCGCATCCGATACCCCCCGATACCGGGTAAACCCTTTTTCCGCACACCATTCTCCCCCGATCTGAACAGCCCAAGCGAAGTATTTTTAAAAATATCCTTCCAAACCCTTGCTCCACACATCGCCAGATAGGCCCCAGATTGTGAAATCTGCTTGACCGGCACATTTCCATGCCAGGCGGGAATCCCATCCGCACATCATTTCAGACGAAAATGTCGCCAATTAAAGACAGCCTAATATTCTTTTTATTCAAGAGCTTAACGAAAACCAACGGCTTACCTGTGTATTTATATAGCGACACATTGACGAAGACTCGCACACCCCAATATTGCCTAACTAAATATATATGCTTGACACAAAAGGAAAAATTAAAAATGGCGTGAAATATGCAATGCGGGAACCCAATCAGTATGGCATGGCGACATCGAGGTAATACGTAATCAAATCAATGTGATTCTAGTGAGGAAAGAAAGACCATGAAGATCGCTAACGCTAAAGTGAGATTGATAAAGGGGGGGGTTAGTCATGTTTAAGCGACTGCTACTCCAACTATGTGCACTCGCCGTGGCAGGAGGAATGAGTGCCACGACCTGGGCAGACGTCCCGGCACCACCGGTAAATCAAAACATCGGCATTCCGGATGGGGTGTTCAACGACCTGGTGAGGGAGAATTGCTGGTATTGCCATATCCCCACCCGTTTGACCCCGGAAGATCTGGAAGACATTGGCTGGACTTTTGCGCCGCCGGAGGTCAAACCGGGAGTCATCACCGATCGCCACCATTTTCGGGTAGGGACCGTCATTCAAGATCCCACGGATTCCCCGTTCGGCGTACCGGGTGAGACCTATGAATGCACCGACTGTCATATTATTGAGTTCAACCCTGACGTAGGATATTTCGAAGTCGTCGAAAACTTCGTGAACTGTTTGAACTGCCATCAGCAGATTCCGTCGCAGGCATCCGTCCACCACCTGACGGCACCGGCCCAGGCACTCAACTGTCAACATTGCCATGGTGCACGCATTGATAATCCGGGTGACGGCCACTACATTCCTACCGGCCGTACGCCGACATTGGTCACGCCGCGCACTAGTGACGGTAAAGGGCCTAACGGCGAGGGTGCCTGCGACTTCTGCCACAACGCAGGCACCGACAGTGTTACCGGGCGCATGATACCCACAAACGATGTAAACCATCACAGCACGGGTATCGGCCAACCCGGCATTTCGGATCTCGACTGCACCGTTTGCCACGACCAGATGGGCACAGACTGGGCAATTCGCCGGTGCGAAGACTGCCATGGCATAAAATCGATTCACAATATCCAGTTTGACTCCAATGACGATGGCGTCATCACCGTCGGCGGAGAAGATCCATTCTTCGGTCATGTTGGCAGCTCTCCTCAGGACTGCAACGGCTGTCATGGTGGCTACATTATGGCCTCCGGCATGCCCGCACCTTTCTCCGGCCCCATCGTTCCGGAGCTTTCGGGACTGAGTAAGCAACGTGTCACCACCGGTTCTGCGGAAACCATCACGGTCAGCGGCCAGGCCCTGACCAATGAGGTGCGCACCTTCATGGGTAACATGGAAGTGAAGTCCAGAGTCAGCCTAACGGCACCCGATGGCACCACGGTTGAGTTGGCGCCGCAGACCGTCTCTCCGTCTGCGATGGACGTGACCCTGCCTGCGGATCTGAACCCTGGCATCTACTACCTGCGCGCAGTCAAGGGACGCGACATGATGAGCAATCCCATCACGCTGCTTGTAGGACCCCAGGTGGCTATCGATGAGGTAAGTGCAAATGGCAGTACCCTCACCATTACCGGCGGCGGATTCGGTACCTACTTGAATGCCGTCGATTCCGGCACCAGCGTCACCATGGCCTCCACAACATGCTCCGTTGATTCGTGGAGCGACAGCGAAATCGTCGCCAACTGTAATACAGCGGTGTGCGGCAGCCTGGAAGTCAAGAGCATCTTCGGCAGCGTATCCAAAGAGGTCTCGTGTAACTGACGACCAGCGCAACCGACTGTAAACATGAAAAGGAGGTAATACCAAAGGGAAGGGGGCATTGAAAAATGCGCCCCTTCCCTCTTTTACCGGCAGGAAACAATAGAAAAAACCGTTCACGGAAGACTCTCACAATGAATCAATTTAATCGGAAGCTCTACACGGCATTATTACTCGCCTTCAGCGTAGCCTACTTGCCTGTAAGCCATGCCCGAATGGGTGGTGGTGGAATGGGTGGTGGTGGGATGGGTGGTGGTGGCGGGATGATGAGCATATTCGATGGATTCCCAACAGAAGCGGAATGTCGAAACTGCCACGAAGACCTGGAGCGATTTCCACAACTTGAAATAGTCAACCCCGACCGGCATCACCGCCTGATTGGCACACCGATTCCGGACCCACGCCAATCGAAAGCGCCCGACGCCCCCGGCGGAACTCCCGGCGAACCCTATGAGTGCACAAGCTGCCACGAGTTTGTCTGGGACGATACGCAGACAACTTACACGCTCAAACCCTTTAGAGATTGCTTGCAGTGCCACCCGGTGTATGTGATTACCGGCAACCCCATGATGGGAACCAACGTCCACCATCAGACAGAGACATTCCTGCAGCGCAACTGCCGTGCTTGTCATGGTCGTGGAATGGGTGGTCGATAGCCCTTGCCCCTTGATATCACAGCCTTCACAAGAGAAATGACCAGCCCCACAAAACATATAACGAATAATCAGGCAATAATTTGAAATTAATTTTTCTCCTTTAACAGCAATCTGAGCCCAGGGATGAACCATGACTTTCAAAAACAAACATGTCTCTGCCACAATTTTCTTCTTTATGAGCATCACCTTCTCCACCACGGCCTTGGCGGCGGAATATTCGGTCATCGTAGGATTTCATCAGAAACCGGGACAGCCCGAACAGGAACTTATCCAGCGTGTCGGCGGCACTGTCGATCGTGTCTATCGCCTGATTCCCGCCATCGCCGCAAAGCTGCCGGAACAGGCCATGGCTGAGTTGCGTAAAAATCCACTTATCGCCTATGTGGAAGAAGACAAAACCGTTACGACGATAGAACCGCTATACATGCCCATGATGCGAAAGCCCTTCGCCATTGAAAGCTTTGCTGAAGACGCCGAGTACCAGGATGCCTGGGGCGTGCAGCATATCGGCAGCAAAGAGGCGCATGACAAAGGCATTACCGGCAAAGAAATTAAGGTCGCCGTAATCGACACAGGCATCGATTATAACCACGAGGATCTGGATGCCAATTACCGCGGCGGTTATGACTTCATCTTTGATGACGATGATCCCATTGATGACAGCTGGAATAGCCACGGTACTCATATAGCCGGCATTATCGGCGCGGAAGCAAATGGTACCGGCGTCGTTGGCGTGGCTCCCGAGGTTTCACTTTACGCGGTCAAGGCACTGGATAGTGCCGGCTTCGGCACTCTGGGCACGATCGTCGCCGGCATCCAGTGGGCCGTGGACAATGGCATGGACATCGCCAACCTCAGTATTGCCGGAGCCGATTCTCAGGTACTTCAGGAAGCCTGCGATGCCGCCTATGAAGCAGGGTTGCTGCTCATTGCGGCAGCGGGGAACACATTCGGTGGCGCCGCCACCTTTCCGGCCGCCTATGATTCGGTCATCGCTGTAACGGGCACCGACCAGGCGGATCAGCGCGGATTCTATTCACCACTCGACCCGAAAGTGGAACTGGCTGCCCCGGGGCTGGGCATACGGTCCACTGCCCAATACAACAGCTATACCGAGCTAAGCGGCACTTCCCAGTCCACCGCCCATGTCACCGGCACTGCAGCCCTGGTGTTGGCTGCGGGTGTGGGCGATGTAAACAATGATGGATTGGTGAACAACCTGGATGTGCGACAGAGGTTACAGGCGACCGCCATGGATCTGGGAGAGCCTGGACGCGATGAGCAATATGGGTTCGGCCTGGTGAATGTGACCGGAGCCACGGCCACCCCTTCCGTCATATCCATAAGCCTGGTTAGAGAGCTAACGTGGTCTGACAGTCTGAAGATAACCACCCTCGAAGATGCCTCCTATCAAATAACCATAGAAAACGATTCCCTCGATGCGGTGCTCGTTTTGGTTGTCGAGAACTATCGCGCCCGGACAGACTTGATGACGAGTCATATTTTCAACATTCCCGGGGGTGCATCTCCCCAGCAGATCACCTTCAATCTGGATGCCACCGGCACCGCTTTTGAACTTATCTTCGTCCCCTTCGGAAGCATCGGTGCCTTCGCAGATATCACTATCCTAAACAAGAGCGAAAGGAGTGAACATTGATTAAATGGAGCAAGAAAACACATAACATGGTGAGCTATTTTATGTGGCTTTTACCCTGCCTTGCCCTTACCTTGTCGGCATGCAACGAGCAGAAGGAGATGCTCTCTGATGAGTCCGAAAAGATATTGGCAAAGGTCAACGGCACACCGATTTTTGAGCACCAAATTGAGATGGAGCTTCGTCAAGAATTGCGAAAGCACAAGAATCCGCGCACCGATTCGACAAGTACCGCAAAGAGGAACGCACTCGAGAAAATCATCGAACAGGAGCTTCTGTATCAGGCAAGCCAGACGCAGGCCATCGACATTCCCGACATCGATAATAAAGCCGAAGAGACATTACAATCCATAAAGACAAGGCTCGGCTCCGAGGAGCGCTTTCAAGGCTACCTGAAAAGCTACAACCTGACCGCCGAGCAACTGTTGGCAACCACCAAACGCAAGCTACTTATGGATGAGTACCTAAAGAGCCAGGGATTGGTCGATCCGCAGATCCCTGAGGAAAAAATACATTTATTTTATGAACAAAAGCCTTTCAAAAGGGATGAGGCTGTGCGCCTGAACCACATTCTGCTGAGCGTTGAAGAAGATACCGTGCCCGCAGAAAAAGAGAAAATTCGCCAAAAGACCGGGGAACTCAGGCGCATGATTGTTGAAGGTGCGGACTTTGCCGAACTTGCCAAAGAACACTCCGACAGCTCCGAGGCCGGCGGTGACCTTGGGTATATCAAGAGAAACTACATGCCTGCGGCATTTGACGAGGTGGTATTTTCCTTGAAAAAAGATGAGATAAGCGATGTATTCGAGACACAGTTTGGTTACCACATCGTAAAACTGATTGATAAAAGGCCGGCAGGGACGATTCCCTATGAAGAAGTCAGGGATTTCATCAAACGGTATCTGCAGAACCAGCGTAAGCCACAAATGATTGCCGCACACATTGAAGAACTCAGAGGCAAGGCCAGCATAGAGATATTTGATGAGAATTGACTAGGGGGTGTCGTCACACCGCCATACGGACGATTGACACGGCGGGTCGCACCCACCACCCAAAGCCTCTCCCCACTACGCCGCTCGGGCGTAACCTAACAGGGACGCAGTCTGGGGGATATCCCCCAGACAACGGCGTCCCGCGTCGCCTGGCGCACCGACTATTTGATATCCTACCGCTGTCTCCTGTGCTGCCTCCCGAAGGGAGAGGGAGTAAACTATGTGGCGCTAACAATCATCCAGCCCGGAAAACCTATGAGCCACTACGAACTCGACGCCCGCCGCATGCTGTGCCCGATGCCGGTGATCAAGACCCAGAACCTCGTCGCCACGCTGAAGCCCGGTGACACCGTGGAGGTGTTCTGCACCGACCACGGCGCCCTCAACGACGTGCCCGCCTGGAGCCGTATCAACGGCCACGAGGTCATCGCCACCCGCGAGTCAGACGGTGAAGTCAGCATCACCGTGCGCGTCGGCGACAGCGACGACTGATGGGCCACCACCACGGGCATGCCCCGCTGACCCACGACGAACGCTACAGCGAGGCGCGCCACGTCACCCTGGTCGGCGCGGTGGTGGATCTGCTGCTGGGCGTGGCGAAGATCGTCGTCGGCTTCATCGGCAACTCGCAGGCGCTGATCGCCGACGGCGTACACTCCCTGTCGGATCTGGCCACCGACGTCATCGTGCTGCTTGCCATGAAGCACGGCTCCCGGGCCGCCGATGAGGAACATCCCTACGGCCACGGCCGCATCGAGACCCTGGCCACGGTGGTACTGGGCGTGGCGCTGTTGGCGGTGGCCATCGGCATCGCCTACGACGCCAGCCTGCGCCTGCTCAATCCTGAGCTGCTGCCCCATCCCGGCTGGCTGGCACTGAGCGTCGCGACCATCTCCATCGTCGCCAAGGAGGCCATCTACCACTACACGATGCGGGTGGCCAACCGGCTGAACAGCCAGCTGCTGCGCGCCAATGCCTGGCACAGCCGTTCCGACGCCATCTCATCGGTGGTGGTGGTGATCGGCATCACCGGCGCCATGAATGGCCTGCCCTGGCTCGATGCCGTGGCCGCCATCGCCGTCGGCGCCATGGTCGGCAAGATCGGCGCCGAACTGGCCTGGCACAGCGCACAGGAGCTCATCGACCGCGCCATGGAGCCCGAGCAGGTGACAAAGATCCGCGCCGCCATCCTGTCCGTGAACGGCGTCGAGGCCCTGCACATGCTGCGTACCCGGCGCATGGCCAATGACGGCCTGGTGGACGTGCACATCCTCGTCGATCCGAAGAGCAGCGTCTCCGAGGGCCACCTGATCAGCGAGCGGGTGCGCCAGGCGGTCATGGAGAAAGTGGACGGCATCACCGAGGTCATGGTACACATCGACCCCGAGGACGATGAAGTCAGCGCACCCAGTAGTGACCTGCCCATGCGTGATGAGGTGCTGGCGCTGCTACAGCGGCGCTGGCAAGGCATCGAAGAAACACCTGACGCCGACCATGTCCGCCTGCATTATCTGGACGGTAAAATCCATGTAGAGGTATCATTGCCGCTGCAAAAAGTGCGGGATATTGATCAGGCCAAGGCCCTTGCACGGCAGCTGGCCCGCCTCGCCGAGGAGGAAGACAGCATCGCAGATGTCCAGGTCAGCTTTTATTAATCTAGGTTTAAGGACCATAGCAGGGGCCGCGAAACGCACAAAAACAGTGCAAGATATCCGCCTTATTGCACCAAGCCGACGCAACCTGATCACGAACAAAACCGCGCATTCCCGGAACTCGTTGATTAATCAATAAATTCAGCAAATGGCATATTTTCTGCTGTTAGCCGGAAAATGAAAGAATCAGAATCACTACTGATGACACAGCAATCCACGCTTAAAACTTACTGAAAACACTGGAGGGCACGCAATGTCTGCTCAAGACGTTCTGAATACCATTAAAGAAAATGATGTGAAGTTTGTCGATTTCCGTTTCACCGACACGCTGGGCAAGGAACAGCACGTTTCCGTTCCCGCCCACACCGTCGACGAAGACGTCTTCACCGAAGGCAAGATGTTTGACGGCTCCTCCATCGCCGGCTGGAAGGGTATTAACGAATCCGACATGATTTTGATGCCGGACACCTCTACGGCGGTGCTGGATCTGTTCGCCGATGAAACCCAGCTGATTCTGCGCTGCGACATCGTCGAGCCTTCCACCGGCCAGGGTTACGAGCGCGATCCCCGCTCTGTCGCCAGCCGCGCCGAGGCCTATCTGAAGAGTACCGGCATTGCCGACACCGCCTACTTCGGTCCCGAGCCCGAATTCTTCATCCTCGACGACGTGCGCTGGGGCTCCAACATGGCCGGTTCCTTCTACAAGGTCGATTCCGAGGAGTCCGAGTGGAACTCCGAGAAGGTCTACGAAGACGGCAACATGGGCCATCGTCCCGGCGTCAAGGGCGGCTATTTCCCCGTACCGCCGGTCGACTCCCTGCACGACATCCGCGCCGCCATGTGTCTGGCCATGGAAGACATGGGCGTTGAAGTCGAAGTCCACCACCACGAAGTCGCCACCGCCGGCCAGTGTGAAATCGGCACCGTGTTCGACACCCTGGTGAAGCGCGCCGACATGAACCAGATCCTCAAGTACTGCGTGCACAACGTGGCCCACGCCTACGGCAAGACCGCGACCTTCATGCCCAAGCCACTGGTGGGCGACAACGGTTCCGGCATGCACGTGCACATGTCGCTGGCCAAAGACGGCGAAAACATCTTTGCCGGCAACGAGTACGGCGGCCTCAGCGAGACCGCGCTGTATTACATCGGCGGCATCATCAAGCATGCCCGTTCACTGAATGCCTTCACCAACGCCTCCACCAACAGCTACAAGCGCCTGGTGCCCGGCTTTGAGGCCCCGGTGATGCTGGCCTACTCCGCGCGTAACCGCTCGGCCTCTATCCGCATCCCATTCGTCAGCAGCCCCAAGGGTCGCCGCATCGAACTGCGTTTCCCGGA
>VAPL010013375.1_pt1 | contig 11493 bp, 9 predicted proteins | sample 3395061 | NCBI WGS metagenome assembly VAPL01 (sample SAMN08290444, study PRJNA428436) | hydrothermal vent metagenome | isolation source: Deep-sea hydrothermal vent chimney 2 | place: Pacific Ocean: Juan De Fuca Ridge | depth 2182 m m
CCAAGGTCATTGATTGCAACAATTTGAATTTCGTCGGTGCGATCTGATTCGTATAATGCGCGGACTACATTACGTCCGATACGTCCATAACCATTGATTGCAACTTTAATTGCCATGCTTTTATCTCCAGTGTTGAGTTTGTTTTCGAAAATCCTTTAATTGTATCAAAAATTAAGAGCTGGCGTTAATTTAAGTTTGTTGGGACATAATGATAAGTTGAAACAACTCTTGCTCTTTTTACCAACTAGCTTTAACCTTTCACTTGATCTTATTATTTGGATTGAATAATGAAAAGAAGAGATTTTATACAACATGCAGGTCTTACATCTATAGCCCTTGGAGCTACATTAGCTACATCGACAGTTGTCAATGCGAGTCCTCAATTCAAATGGAAAATGGTGACTGCTTGGCCTAAGAATTTCCCCGGCTTAGGGACCAATGCAAATTTGTTAGCGAAGATGATTACCGAAATGAGTGGTGGTCGAATTAAAGTTAAAGTCTATGGTGCAAAGGAATTAGTCCCTGCTTTTGAAGTGTTTGATGCGGTTTCTAAAGGCATCGCTGAAATGGGGCATGCTGGAGCTTATTATTGGAAAGGTAAATCTGAAGCGACTCAATTTTTTTCAGCTGTTCCCTTTGGTTTGACTGCTCAGGAAATGAATGCCTGGCTTTATTACGGGGGAGGCCTGGATTTATGGCGTGAATTATATAAACCCTTCGGTATTATTCCGGCTGCCACGGGCAATACCGGTGTCCAAATGGCGGGCTGGTTTAATAAAGAAATCAATAGTTTTGAAGATTTAAAAGGCTTGAAAATGCGTATACCTGGTTTAGGTGGTGAAGTATTTAGGCGAGCAGGCGGCACAACAGTCAATATGCCCGGAGGTGAACTGTTTACTTCTTTACAATCAGGTGCTCTTGATGCAACTGAGTGGGTAGGGCCTTATAATGATTTGGCTTTTGGTTTTTACAAGGTGGCTAAATATTATTATTATCCTGGTTGGCATGAGCCGGGTTCAACCATGGAAGCATTGATTAACGAAAAGGCTTTTAATGAATTGCCTAAAGATTTACAACAAATAGTGTTAATGGCTTGTAAAGCAGCCAATATGGATATGATTTCGGAATATACAGCACGAAATAATCAGGCTTTAGATGTGTTAATTAATAAGCATAAAGTCCGTGTGTTACCTCTACCAGATGAAGTATTAAAGAAATTAAAACAGCTTTCTGATGAAGTGATTGTTGAGTTAGCCAATAAAGATGCAGCATCAAAAAAGATTTATGATTCTGTGAGTCAATTTAGGTCACAGGTGACTAAGTGGGGGGCGATATCTGAGCAGGCGTTTTTAAGAGCTAGATCGCTGTAAACTACAGGGTGTATCTTTGTTGCTTAGAATCAGGTTGGTATGGGGATGTGAGAAAGTATTTTATCCCCATATAACGATTATCGGTGGGTGATTATTCTTTGTATATGTTTGTCTGCTAATTTGATACATTCAAACATGACATCATCAATTTTGTTTTCTGTGTGCTGTGCAGAATATTGTAATCCACACTCAGAGTGTTCATTAAAATGTTTGATCACCCCATGTATAGATACTGGAATACCTGATTCCGGTATGATGAAGCTGATCTTAATTTCACTTTCTGATAAATCTGAATTGATAGGGGTATTTAGCTTTATTTTGATGCCAGAGTAACTCATGTCGATAATAGTTCCTTCAAGTATGAGCTCTTTGTTGGGTGCAGCAGGGACTATAGAAATGGTGGCATTTAAACCATTTGGACTAAATCTGGGATGTATTCGTTTTTCTGTTTCCATTGTCGCTCCAATACTATAGTTTTATCAAGTATAGTCATAGTAAATAATTTAATTTGGCTTCAATTTTTTTCTTAATAGTAAGGTAATGAATAGTTTGCAATTGGGAATCATTTTCAATGCCAAAATAAGAACAAGGGGCTTCTAAGTCAGATACATGAATCGGATATTTATCGGTATTTTTTCTAAAATCTAATATGTATTTAGAAATTTCTTTAAATAGATCATTTCCGTAGCGGAGAGAACTAAATTCAATGTCATTACAATAGACATAATAAGTTACAGCGTTTGAGTTTGTCGGCGCATTGACAATGACTACGCGTAAGGTTAAATTCACATAAGCAATTGATGGTACCCATTTTGTCGCATGTGAGGATAAAATCCCATGAGAATCTCGTTGAATTCTATAGTGTTTTATTTGTATATCATTATTAAAAAAAGGTTGGTTTAGAATAGACTCCAGAAAGGTAGAGTAATTATTAATCGCATGCTGTGTATCTGAATCGTTATGTTGTTGGGAAAATAACGCCCCTTTTTCATCAATAATATAAAGATGAGTGATATTGTGTTCGGAAATGTGAAAAATTTGGATGATTTGATTTTGATTCAGGCTATATAAATACGGAACAAGGGTGTTTTCAAGTATGTCAGGGTCAAAATGAACTGAACTAAATGTATCTTGAGCCGTTGCCAGTTCGTGCATTAATTGTTCTGTAGATTCCAGAGACCAATAATGTAGACGTTTGTTTTTGTTTTGAAAAATGTAGTATTCATGTTCGCCGGATAAAAAGTAACGGGTATTTTGTTGTTTAGCTTGATCAGAGAAAAACCTAACCAAATTGTCGAAAATTGATTGGACTCGCAGTGTAATGCTTTTTGCCCTGATTGGAATATAACAAGCTAAATTCAGTCGCTCTGCGTTTAGGGGTTGTTGGCTGTCATTGAAAATTTGAGTTAAACAGCTAAAAAAATCGTTGATACCTTTATATTGTGAGGTGATCACTTCACCCCAACGAGACACGGAAATATGATCAATTTGTTGGATGAAACATTGCTTAGTTATGCCGTAACTTAGTGGGTCAGAGCGTTCACTCATAATGACTAAACCATCGTCACGCTCATCGAGTTGAGAAAGCCCGAGATTGATGAAGATTAATGAAGAAAGTAGCTTATCTGGTTTATCATAAACTGAAACTAAGGAGGCATTGGTTTTTAAATGCCGTGACAGAAACTCTGAAAGTCGCACTAATATTTGACTAATGTCTATCTTGGTAAGCAGAAGTGAGCTGGAATGAAAATGCAGTTGTAGTTGTTTTTGATATAAACCATTAATGATTAACCAGCCGAGTAAGCTAAGCAAGCTATGTTCTTGTTTGATTACAGTATTTTTTAAAGGTTTTTTCGGATTAAATTTGCCTGAGTATAAACTCCACATAGAGGTGGAGCTATCTTCAATTATAGATAATTCGTTTTCTTTTATGTGCACACTTGAGCGAGTTGTTATTATTTCAATTTTTCCTGGTTTTTTTTCCAGAAAAACATGAAGTTTACGACTAATAAGTTTTAAGTCGTGATTATCTTTGTAGCTGTAATCTACATATTCACCAGCTAAGGCCATTACCATACGTAGACAATGTTTCAGCTCAGCACGAATAACGCTATGCTCCTGAGTCGCTTTTTTTATATCCCAGAGTTTATGTTTATGCAGTGTTGGCAGCATATCCTCAGGCCAATCCCATTGCTCTGAAATATCCAACATATAATCTTCTCTGAATAACCGTGAATGATAATCTAGTGCTTTATTGGAAGATCCCATGATTTTCAAATAAAAACATTCTCTCGCTAGATTAAGTCGATGGATTGATTCGGTATTGGATAAATAGTTTTCAACTTTGGCATAAATTAGTAAGTAAGGATCTAAACTATCTACATTAAAAGATCCTTGATAAATTGCTTTTTTTAGATCAAAACATAACCATTGAGGTTTAGGGTATTCACTGGCATAAGCTTCCATTAAAAATAATTTTAACAGTGATTTATGAGGTGAATTAAGTGATTTATAAATATGCCAAAGGGTAGCACTGATAAACTCTTCAGCTGGAATATATTCCAACCCACCAAAATCAATGATTTCTTTTTTTGAGACGAAACGGTTTTCTACTAAATGATTAATATAAGTTGCATAGTTATGCTCATGATTGGGAGGGACCAGCCACCATGCTGGTATTTGCCCAGCAATATAGATTGAGGTGCGATAAAACTCTTCAAGTAGTAAGTAATGTTGTGTATTGCCACTACTTTCATCAGAAATTGGAATATTGTGTCCTTCTGTAAATTGCTCGCTGTTAATCAGAAAGAAATGCACTTCAAGATGATAAGAAGCTGCCCAGTTTTCAATTTTGGTGGCTTTTTGCTGCAATTCATCAATATCTACTGTTAATAATGCAGGATCATGACATAGCCAAATATCCATATCACTGTTTTTAGAAAAAGCGATACTACTCACACTCCCCATTAAAAAAATACCTAGAATCGGGTAGTTTAATAATGCTCTACGTTTATGAGTAAAACTTTTAGAGAACTGTTTTGCAGTTTGTACGGTTTGATGATTGGGTTTATAGTCAGGTATTCCTGCCGGTGTTTCTGAAGAAATAAAACCAGGTAATAAGGGATGATTTTGATGGAATAACAATGGTAATAGGTGCAAAAAAATTTTCTGACGATCTTGTACAAACTCTTGTACCCTATTAAGACGTTGTTGGTTTAGGTTTTTAAAGCGTTTTTCTACAGCGAGAAGATCTCGTTTACTAATATCTTCACCAGGTGAACCTAGGTTTATCGGTGGGTAGCGTCTGGTTCCTGTCACGTGAAGTTACTCTTAGTCAGTTTTTTGCGTTTAAGCATAACCCGGGTTAAGTGGTGGCTATTGATCGTGAAGATAGTAAGGTCGACGAACAAAACGGTACTATTGTTTTTTATGTTCAGTCCTTGATAAAGGCGTAGAGCTTTATTAAACCCTTACATTTAAGTATAGATTAGGGTGGGCAAATTGTGGGAAATCAGGGTTACAAAATTATCGGGACTGTCGTGAAAACATTGAAAGCGGGTGAAATTTGCATGATCAATCTGAATGTTAAACATGTTATTCATCGGTAGTTTAAGAAATAAGCAAAATAAGGAACGAATCACTCCAGCATGAGTGATAACTAATACGTGTTTATCACAGTGTAATTTAAGAAGATTCTCCGATGCCTGATTTATACGCTTTAGGAAATCAGACATACTTTCTCCTTGTGCGGGTGTGTTATTAATTGGGTCTTGATAAAATCTCGTTAATGCATAAGGGAAGGATTGATGGATCTGCTCAACTGTTCGTCCTTCCCATTCACCAAAGCATATTTCCTGCCAGTTTGAATCGGTTGTTAGTGGTGTGTTGTTTTGTTTGCTGGCGTAAATTGCAAAGTCTTGGCATCGACGTAGCGGTGAACTAATGATGTGGTCCCATTGTTGTTCACCGATTGCCGACTTCATTTGCTGCCAACCCTGTTTTGTTAGAGGGTCATTGGTTGAGCCACGGTAATATGTGCCCCCCGCTACTTCTCCGTGACGAAGAAAATCAATCGTTGTTGACACTTATGGTTAGAACTGCGAACGAGCTGATTTTATAGCCTTTCTTACTGTTTCTGGCGCAGTGCCACCTATGTGTTTTCTTGCTGCTACAGAGCCTTCAAGTTTTAAAATGTCAAAAACGTCTTGATCAATTTGGCTGGAAAAATGCTGTAATTCCTCTAGTGATAATTCAGATAGATCTCTTTGTGTGTCTACACCTAAACGTACAGCTAAGCCCACAATCTCATGGGCATCACGAAATGCCATGCCTTTACGCACTAAATAATCGGCCAGATCTGTGGCAGTTGCAAAGCCTTGTTTGGCGGCGTTGTACATATTATCTTTTTTAGCGGTAATGTGCGGAATCATATCTGCAAAAGCGCGTAAGGAATTGATTAATGTATCCGCGGTATCAAATAGCGGTTCTTTGTCTTCTTGATTATCTTTGTTATAAGCCAAAGGCTGGCCTTTCATCAACATTAAGAGAGAGATTAAATGTCCACTGACTCTACCCGCTTTGCCTCTTACAAGTTCGGGGACATCTGGGTTTTTTTTCTGTGGCATGATCGATGAGCCAGTACAAAATGCATCGGGTATATCAATAAAATTGAACTGGGCACTTGCCCATAAGATCAATTCCTCAGAAAAACGTGATAAATGCATCATAATTAAACTACCAGCAGCAGTAAATTCAATGGCAAAATCTCTGTCGCTGACGGAATCTAGTGAATTGTTTGACGGACGTGAAAAGCCTAGTAACTCCGCAGTCATATGTCTGTCTATAGGATAACTGGTGCCTGCAAGAGCTGCTGCTCCTAAAGGCATGATATTAATGCGTTTGTAACAGTCATCTAAACGTTCTTTATCACGGCAAAGCATTTCATACCAAGCCATCAAATGATGGCCAAAAGTGATGGGTTGTGCTACTTGTAAGTGGGTAAAGCCAGGCATTATGGTCTCTGCATGTTTTTCCGCTAAATCCAAAATAGCATGTTGTAGTCTAGTCAGTTGCATATTGATAACGTCAATTTCGCTGCGTAAATACAGCCGGATATCTGTTGCAACTTGATCATTTCTAGATCGACCCGTATGTAGTTTTTTACCGGCAATTCCAATCAAAGCTGTTAATCTGGCCTCAATGTTCATATGCACATCTTCTTGTTTGATCGACCAGTTAAACTCGCCTTGCTCAATTTCTTTAATAATTATATTCAGGCCATTGATAATATCTGCCAGTTCTTCATCATTTAGAATGTCAATTTTACATAACATTTTTGCGTGTGCCAGGGAGCCTTCTATATCCTGTAACGCCATGCGTTGGTCAAAGTTGACGGATGCGGTAAAAATTTCAACAAAAGTATCGGTTGCCTGGGCAAAGCGAGCACTGGAAAGCTTGTCGGTATTAACTGTAGCCATGCTATAAATATCTATTAAAAGCTGAAATTATAACGTTACTTCATGTTAAAACGAAATCTGTTGAATTTGGAGTGTTAATTAACTAGGGGCGCGCATGGGATAAGTTGGTGAATTGGCGAAGTAAATTGTTCAGGTTATTCCATACACGTTCCTTAGCAAAGCAGGGAAGGTGAAAGTTTTTAGTGATATGAAAAAAGAAAATCTCGTTTCATAAGTTCGAATAAATAGTACTTCTCAAGTTCTTGAGGGTTAAATATAATAAAATATTGTCGAAACTTTTTACTCATGATTCTAAATGATATTACAATAAGTAGCTTATTAGATAATGATCAGGGCTAATTTTGGAAACAATAATAATTCGTATAGCAACACGTAAAAGTCCTTTAGCTTTATGGCAAGCTGAACATGTTGCAGAAAGATTGGAAAAAATATTTCCAGAGGTTAAAACTGTGTTAGTCAAAATGGTGACTAAAGGGGATAAGATTTTAGATGCTCCGCTAGCAAAAATTGGCGGAAAAGGATTGTTTGTCAAAGAATTGGAACTGGGAATGCTAGAAGGTGTCGCTGATATCGCTGTGCATTCTATGAAAGACGTGCCGGTGGAATTTCCGGACGGATTGCATTTAGCCGCTATTTTGAATCGTGAAGATCCGACAGACGCTTTTGTTTCTAATCATTATGCATCGCTAGATGATTTGCCAGCGGCTGCAAAAATTGGAACATCCAGTCTACGTAGACAATGCCAAATAAAGGAAAAATTTCCAGAGGCTGAAATTTTATCCTTAAGAGGCAATGTCAATACCCGTTTGGCAAAATTAGATGTAGGGGATTACGATGCGATTATTTTAGCCTCTGCGGGCTTGAAACGCTTAGGAATGGGAGCAAGGATTACTCAGTGTTTGGATACTGCTACCAGTTTGCCTGCTATAGGGCAGGGTGCAATAGGAATAGAGTGCCGGCAAGATGATAGTGAAACTAATCGTTACGTAAAAGCTTTGCACGATGAGCAAACCGCTATTCGTATATCAGCAGAACGAGCAATGAATAAGAGATTAAATGGTGGTTGTCAGGTGCCTATTGCCGGTTTTGCAGAAATACAAGACGATCAAATTTTTATGCGAGGGTTGGTAGGGTCACCCGATGGGATGGTATTATATCGAGCAGAAAAAAGAGGCTCTTGTACACAAGCTGAAGCAATTGGCCAGGCCATTGCTGATGATTTGTTGGCACAAGGAGCTGATAAAATTTTACAAGCCTTATTTCAGTGAAGAGTGATGTAAAGACAATTAATATTTTAGTAACACGTCCTGAGCATCAGGCGGAACAATTATGTCGACTAATTGAGAGGCAAGGTTGGCAGGCTATTCGTTTTCCTACATTGGAGATTGTTGCAGTAGAAAATAGTGCTATTATCGAGCAGCTGGAAAACTTAGGGCGTTACCAATGGCTCATTTTTATTAGTGCAAATGCTGTAAATTTTGCTCTCAAGGCAAATAATGGCAAAATAGAAAACTTTAAAGAAATCCCTATTGCTGCTGTAGGAAAAGCAACTGAAATAGCTTTGATAACAGCGGGGTTAAGTGTTGATTTAATACCTGAAACGCATTTCAGCACAGAAGGATTGTTGGCAACAGCTGAAATGAATCGTGTAAAGGGTCAAGATTTATTAATTATTCGTGGCCAAGGTGGTAGGGAAGCTTTAGCCAATTGCTTGCGAGAGCGTGGTGCAAAAGTAGAATATATGGAAGTTTATGTGAGAGAAAAACCCGTTTATAATGATTTAGCAGCGTTAGATTTGATTAAATGTGGAAAGCTACAGTTAATAACCATCACGAGTGGCGATGCTTTAAAAAATTTGTTGGCAATGATAAATAAAAAGGTACATGAAGACTTGTTTTTAGTACCGCTCGTTGTCATTAGCAATAGAATAAAAAAGTTGGCGAATACTCTGGGGTTTAAGCACATAGCTGTTACAAAAAAACCTAGTGATGACGCAATTATTGAGGCAATGAGAACTCAACTAACTAACGGGGAATACAGTGGCCAATGATGTAAGTGTGGAACAAGTACCGAGTAATGAGCCGGTTGAAAACAAGCCAGTGGTGGAAACAGAGACAGCGAAAAAACCTTTGAGTGGTTTTATTATCAGCATTATCAACTTCATTCTAATCCTGGTGTTGGCGGGTGGATTTTATTATTTACTTCAAGAAATGAAACATAAACAACTTGCACAGGGAGATGAATTAACTAAAGGTGATATGAGAGAAATAGAACTGAGTAAACAGTTTAGTACATTTCAAGCTCAACTAGCCACTTTACAGTCTCAAATTGCAACGGTTAATGAAGAAATGACCGGTAAGGATATTCATTACAATAATAATTTAGCTAATTTTTCTAAATTACATACAGAAAAGTTGGATCGTATACGTAATGATTTAACAGATGAAATTACTCAACTTAAGCGACAACTAGGTAAAACTCGGGGTGATTGGTTGATTGCTGATGCTGAATATTTGTTGAGTGTAGCCAACCAGAGGTTACATTTGATGGCTGATGTTAAAACGACACTCATGGCGTTGGAAGCTGCTGATCAGAGGTTACGTGAAAGTGGAGACACAGCTGCTTTTAAAGTGCGTGAACAAATAGCGAAAGAAATTTCGGGTCTAAGTACAGTTACACTACCAGATATTGTAGGAATGTATGCTTCGGTACAAACATTAAAAGATAAAGTAGGTAAGTTGGCCGTATTGTTGCCCTATGCTGGAAAACCGCTGACAGAGTCAAAACAAGTACATGATCATGATCAAACACAAGACTCTGAACATGGAATATTAAATTCAGCCCTGCAATTATTGGAAGGGTATGTCACAGTTAAACATTCGGATCACCCGGTAACAAAAATTTTAACAGAAGAAGAAGCCGGATTTATTAAAGAACAGCTCAATGTCAAATTGGAGATGATTAAAATAGCACTAGTACAGCAGAGTGATGCTTTATATAAATCAAGTATTACAGATGCAAAACAATGGTTGAACCAAAATTTTGCAAAAAATGAACATTCTAAAAGTTTTATGACTAAATTAGAAAAATTAAATGACATTCAATTACGTAGTCAGCTACCTGATATCAGTAAATCTTTAAAGATGCTGAGAGACATCACAAAATTAAGAATAGAAGCAGATAAAGCGCAGATGGACCAGCTATCCCCCGACTCTTACAAAGACAAAATGGAGAAGCAATTAGTCGCTGATCCTATTCCAGTTGCTGAACCTATTAATGATACAGAGCAGATAGAAGTAGTTGATAAACCCGCGATAGATGAAGCCATCTCTGCACCTTAAGCGTAAGCAATCATTATGAAAAAAATTATTTATTTTCTAGTTCCTCTTGCGATTGCGATAGCGTTAGCTTTTTTAATAGAAAGGTGGCTGTCTAAATACGATGATGCCGGTTATGTTCTTATCGGTTTTGGTCATTGGTCAGTTGAAACGACAGTGGTGGTTTTTGCAGTTGTTCAGATTGCTGTTTTTTTTATCTTATATGTGTTTTTTAGGTTTTTGGGTGGTCTATTCCGTTTCCCGAGTAAGATGATAAACAAAGGGAAAAATATTAAGTTTGATCGTTCACAAGAGGCACTTATTTCAGGTTTGATCGACTCAGCGGAAGGAAATTGGGAAAAAGCTGAAAAAAGATTGATCAAACATGCGTCTAACAGTGGTGCTCCACTGCTCCATTACCTAACAGCGGCCAGAGCCGCACAATCTCGTGGAGCCATTGAAAAAAGGGATGAATATCTTAGAAAAGCAACGGAGCAATCGGGAGAATCCGATATAGCGGTCGGATTAACGCAGGCTGAATTACATTTATCGGCAAATCAATTTGATCAGGCATTAGAAACATTAACTCGCTTACAGTCTATAGATTCAGGTCATGCCAGTGTTTTAAAGTTGTTACATCAGACTTATCGCCGTATTGGAGATTGGGAAGGTTTAAGTAAATTAATTCCCTCGTTACATCAAAATAAAGTGTTGATGGAGGCAGAAGTAAAATTATTAGAAAGTGAAACATTTAGTGGCATGTTAAAACAAGCTGCTCAGAGGGGGGATGCAGAAGAAATTCAGCAACTATGGAATAGCATGTCTGAGCATATTCAATCGGTACAAGGGATAGGGATAATTTATTATGCTGCAATGATTGAAGCTGGTGCGGGTTCAATAGTTGAAGATGAAATTGTTCAAGCTATTATAAACAATTGGGATGACACGTTACTTATTTTGTATGCCAATGTACAAACAAAAGATTACCTGAAACAACTGCAAACAGCAGAACAATGGCTTTCAATACATTCAGGGAGTGCTGTTTTATTAAGAATATTAGGGAAAATCAGTATCAAATGTAAACAAATGGAAAAGGCTGAGCAATATTTAACTAAAAGTGTTGGAATTGAACCTTCCGTTGCAGCCTATCAAATGTTGGGTGATGTATTAATTGAAAAGGGTGATAAAGATAAGGCCAGTGAAAGTTATAGAAAAGGCTTGGAGTTGGCATCAACTGAGGTAGTTTCTCATATCGAAGGGGTGACAGAGTAATTTAGGAGTGAGCAGTCTGGGCCCCCCCCCCCGCTCCTGTAGCAGTTCGGGCATTTA
>VAPL010266598.1_pt1 | contig 11478 bp, 8 predicted proteins | sample 3395061 | NCBI WGS metagenome assembly VAPL01 (sample SAMN08290444, study PRJNA428436) | hydrothermal vent metagenome | isolation source: Deep-sea hydrothermal vent chimney 2 | place: Pacific Ocean: Juan De Fuca Ridge | depth 2182 m m
CATTTTCCAGGGCGGCAATATTCTTTTCCAAGGCATCTCTAGTAGGGTTTTGGGTTCTGGCATATTCATAACCTTTGTGCTTGCCGGGCGACTCCTGGACAAAAGTTGATGTTTGGAATATTGGCGTCATTATGGCACCGGTCGATGCATCTGGCTCAACACCGGCATGTATGGCTTTGGTGGCAAATTTCATGTTGGTTTTTCTAAGTTTTTTGATCTTGTTGACTTTCCCAATAAAATCCAGGTAAATATAGTATTCAGCATTGGCGAAGTTTCCTCGATTATCAAAAACAAGTCGAATACTATATTGCTAGTGTCGTGTCACAATACTCCGATAACTTCCCAAAAGTTTTATTTCAAAAAAATAATCCCATGATAATCAAAAGATAATATTTTGCCTCCAACTTTTGGGAAGTTCTTATGTTCAATAACTTACGAAAATGTAACGAACTATTACATTCAACAAAATATGAAAATTAATTATTGACTCATCATCACTCTTTTGGCTTCTGCCTCTAAGTCAATATATGGCGTGCCTTCTACAGTTACACCAACAAAACCAATTTTGCCACCATTAAATTTGCTAGGCGATGGGTATAGTTCACTCACCGCATCTCCACTGTCATATCCAATACATAAGCCATCACCAGAAAGTGTGAACTTAGCTGGCTGCGTTCTCATATTTCCTTCAGCAACAACTTTACCGTTGATATAAAGTTTTGATTTACCTATCGATTCCCCATTTTTTCCAGATTCCTCTCTAATGAATTCCATACCTAGTGTATGCTCGCCAGGAGTAAGTTTAACTGATGATTCAAACACTTGCTCGGGTTTAATTCCTAAAAAATTATATACATAAAAGAGCTTGTTGTTTTTAATAAATAAGGAATGACCTCCAAAGCGTGAACCGTGAGCAAATAAAATTCCTGAACTATTTTTAGTAATTTCTACATTCGCCAATATTTTATACGAACGACCTCTTACATTTACGGCATTGCCCTCTGGTACTGGTGCAGCATTTGCATAATAAATATAGCGATCTCTTGCAGGTTCTTGCGAAGGTCTTTCAATTACAAATAGTTCAGGTGCACTTCTATCATCTAGAGGTAACACATTATTTTTTTCAGCTTCTACAAACCAAGCGTCAATTAATTCCTGTAATTTCTCAGGATTTTCTTCAGCAAGGTCTTTAGATTCCGATCTATCAACAGCTACATGGTACAATTCCCAATCATCTTGATCAAAATTCCCTTTTCCTGAAAGTGGAGCGTGAATAGCTGCTGCTTTCCACCCATCTTTCCATATCCCTCGAGAACCTAACATAGCAAAATATTGAATTTCTTTTTGTGTTGGATCATTTGGTTTGGCATCAAAAGTATAAGCCATAGATACTCCTGAAAGTGGTACTTGATCAACGCCATTATAAACTGTTGGCATTTCTAAGCCGATCAATTCAAGTAAGGTTGGTACAATATCTACTGAGTGATGGTATTGATTTCTGATTTCACCTTTTGCTTTGATACCTTTTGGCCAAGAAATAACCAATGGGTCGTTGGTTCCTCCTGCATATTGTGAATAACGTTTAAACATCTTAAACGGAGCGGAGAAAGCAGAAGCCCACCCTGTTGGGAAATGCTCATAAGTTTCTGGTCCTCCTAATACATCGAGATATTTCATGTTTTCTGATAATTCATCAGGGTATCCATTAAAAAATTTATTTTCATTAACAGAGCCATTTGGAGTTCCCTCTCCAGATGCACCATTATCAGCAGCATATAATACAATGGTGTTTTCTAATTGCCCACTTTCTTCTAAATAATCGATTACTCTGCCTACTTGTGCATCGGTAAATTCAGAAAATCCTGCATAAACCTCTGCCATTTTTGCAAACAACCTTTTTTCATCATCATTTAAGGAATCCCAAGGACGAACATTGTCAATAGCAGCTGCCATATCTTCTCGCATAGGATTCATAGGTGTGTTAACTGTTCCTTCTGGTAGAATTCCTTTCTCTATCATACGTCCTGTAACCCAGTCTCTGTAAGCATCATAACCTGCATCAAATTTGCCTTTGTATTTTTCGATATATTCCTTTGGTGCGTGATGAGGTGCGTGGTTCGCTCCTGGATTATACCACATATACCAAGGTTTTGAAGGATTGGTAGCTTGTTGATCTCTTATCATTCCTAAAGCATGATCTGCTAAATCTTTTGAAAGATGATAGCCTTCTTCAAATTCAATTTCAACAAAATGATTGTCTTCAATTAAATCTGGGTACCATTGGTTAGTTTCCCCACCAATAAATCCATAAAAACGATCCCATCCCATTTGCAAAGGCCATTGTTTTTTACTTCCTCCGGAAGCAACATCTTGCTCAGGCACGTTGTGGTTTTTTCCTATCCAAAAAGTACTATAACCGTTGTCTTGTAAAATTTTAGATAATGGTGTTACTTCCGGCCCCATTCTGCCATTTGCTCCGGGGAAACCATCAGCAGTTTCGGTAATTGCTGCCATACCATTTAAATGGTGATTTCTTCCTGTTTGTATTGTTGAACGCGTAGGCGAACATAAAGCGGTAGTATGCCATTGTGTATAAGTTAAACCATTGGCTGCCAATTTATCCATGGTTGGCATATTAATTCCTCCGCCATAAGGTGACCAAGCTCCTAATCCTGTATCATCGTAAAGAATAAAAAGAATATTAGGAGCCCCTTTTGGAGCTGATTTTGGTGTGTAAGCCGACCAGTCTGATTCAGAATCTCTAATATCGAGGGCAATCTTACCTTTAAATTTGGATGTTGAATCACTGGTTTTATCAACCTTTTTAGCTTGTTGATTGCAAGCAACAGTAGTTGCTAAGAATAATCCTAAAATTATTGATTTTAGGATAGTAGATGATTTTTGTGTTTTCATAAGTTAGGTTTTCGTTGTTTTTTTGTAAAAATAAAAATGACAAGTTATAGCTTATACTTTATTCAATTGAGCGTTAAAGACGTAATTATTAAAAATTGGCAGGATTTTTATCACAATGCTTCAATGTCTGAAGTGTTTTGAGAACCTGTACCAATCTCTTTACCATCTGCACCATTAATACTTAATGATGGGCAACCCCATTCTGCATCAAAACTTTGATCTTCTATTGCGCAGACTAAACCGTGTTCACCAGAAGTATCAAGGTAAAAAATTATTCCTCCTTGGTGAAAAATCACCAATAGATATTGGTGTAGTGATAATTTCTTCATAATTGTTTATTGGAAAAATTTGGACAAAAATACCTTTATCAAAAGATGAAAAAAATATCATTTGATAGCTTTCTGCTTTTTCTTTATTCTATGGATTGTTAATGGAGTAATTCCTAAGAAACTGGCGATATGTTTATCAAATACAGTATCTATTAAAATGGGATTCCAATTAATTAAATCTAGGTATCGCTCTTCTGGAGTCATTGCTACAAAGGTGTTTAAACGATAAGAAAGCGTTAGAATAATTTCTTTTAAAAAGTTTAAATAGAACTTCATAATTTCAGGATTAGTGAATCCTATTTTTTCTAATTCACTAATATTAAATTTTAAAAAATGAATTTCACCGATAGACTCAATATTGAGGGTTTGAACTTCATCGCCAAAAACTTTTGCATCACCCATTAAATGTCCTTCAGCTCTTATATAATCATTTAATTCTTGGCCTTTATCATCTATGCTATAGGCTCGAGCGACTCCTTTTAGAATGAAGATTATATTTTTATCAGATTTTCCTCTTTTAAAGATTGTTTTTTTATTCTTTGCAAGCTGATATTTTGTAATTGATAAAAATATATCAATTACTTCTTCCTTCAAATCAGGAAAATAGTTAATAACTAGTGCTTTTATTTCAAGTCCTGATAATCTCATCTATAGCTGTTTATCAATGCACGCCAACGTAGGCATATACAATTATACATACCCTTAATGTATTTTTTCTTAATCTAATAAGTTTTTATCTCTTTAAAAGAATCTGCGGTTACATGCAAATAACTCTAATCCGTAAAATCACAGAATGGTGTGACAGACTACTATTGTCTATGTTGCATTCGTTTAATAATGGCCCAATCCCTGCATGTATGGCCTTTGGTGGCAAATTTCATGTTTGAAGTTATTTATTAATATTGTTAAGATCAGGCGAATTGAAAATTAGATATTGAAACAAGCTCAAGATAACTCAATGTATCCTTTATCTATTAATTTATGCAAATTTTCAATTATGATTGAGCACCCTGACTGTTAGTTATTAGGAATGTTTGATGAATGAAATAACCAATAGTTACTGTCCATTTCAAAAGTCTTCTTAAAAAGAACATCAACTCCAATATAATAAATGGGATAATACTTAATGCCATATTTACAATTGCCATACCGTATGTGAACCCTTGAGTTTTAGCTATCCCAATTATTAATATCCGAATAAAGAATATCCAAAGAATTACCTGAAGCCCATAATTTACATCTACCTTGCTAATTATTTCTCCCAAAAATAGGCCAAGTAACTGGTAGATCAATATCAGAGAAATTGGAATATTTGCAAGACCAAATATTATTTGCATGTCTTTTAACTTACTTTTCCCATTCCATATTTTTCCAATTTTTAGTACCCACCAAGGAAAAAAATGAGCAATGATAAAATAACCAAGTCCAACAAAAATTAATAAAATTAATATTGACCCTATCAATCCAAATCCAAATTCTTCACTTATTTTATTGTCAAAGTTTTCCGAAATTGCTGCTAATAGAATTGGAATGCGATAGTCAAATGCTATCCTATTCGATAAAATGCTATCAATAGTTTTTACAGGTCTAAACCAAATTGTGAAATAAGGATTGCTATTCATAAACTTATTATTGGAGTGCTGCCATTATTATTGAATATTCAGACTTAAAAAATTGAAATATCCATATTCAACCATATCATTCTGGTCAATGATGCTTTGGACAAATCTTGTACACCTCAATATTAATCTTTATTATCCCAATCCTTTGGTTTATCCATAAATGCCTGCAATTGCTTTTTCAATAAAGATGGATTTTTTTCGTAAACCGGAGAGTTGCTCTTTTTTTCCGGAAAAGTTTCCATATGCAAGGTGCTGGTTGGGAAAGCAAAGTTTACGCCCAGGCCTTCGGCGAGCCTGATGATTTCTATCAACACTTCATGGCGACACCGCAATTCCTCCCCCCATGTTGGTACTTTAAAAAATATATAAAACATCACATTTAAGGAAGAATCGGCCATGTCATTGAGATATACGTGATAATTGTCTTTGAGCGTGTTGGGGTGGGTATCTACTATTTTTCTCAATCCATTCACAAATGTATTGATCACCTCCGCCGGTGTATCGTAGTTGATGGCGATCTGCGTATAAAATCTGCGATAATTTCGCAAACCGTGGTTATCAACAGTAGTATCAGCAATAATCCCATTTGGCACGTAAGTGACCGAATTTCTGAAAGTTCTTATCCTTGTGGCTCTAAACCCTACCTCTTCAACCGTTCCATCAATATTGCCGGATGTGATCCAATCACCAATTTGAAATGGCTTATCGATAAAAATCATGATAGACCCAAAGAAATTCTTTATGGTATCCTGAGCGGCCAGGGCAAAGGCCAGACCTCCAATCGAAAGACCTGTGAGCAGTGGCACTAAGTCATAATCCAAATTGCCAAGAATAGCCAGTACACCAACAATGACAACAAATACCTTCAATGCTTTTCTCACCAACGGTACAATCTGATCGTCCAGTGTGCTTTCCGTTTTTTCGGCAAGCTTCATCATATACATGCCGAGTATGTCAACAACCCGGTAGAAAAATATAGTCGCAAATACAGGCCAAATTGACCTGATGGTGAGTAAAACATATGTACTAAGCGTAATTGGCAATTGCAATACCGGTATGAATACCAACAGAATGGGAAATATTATTAGTACGCTCAAGGGCTTGGCAACAGGAGCCATGTAGCTGTCAGCTACTTTTTTATACCCCTTTTTTATCATTATGCTGATAATAATTTTTTCAATCATCAGCGTGAAAATCTTATGGATAATAAAGGATATAAGTATGATAATCAGCATACCAATCAATTGCCACATGTGCAACCCTAAATATTTGGCAGTACCCATCTTTGGCAAAATATCCAGCAATTTGTCCATCCCAAAAGGATAAACTTCCTTATGGATTTCATCAATATTATTGACCGTTTCGGCTGAGTAGTACCAGTTTTTTCCTGTTTTTTCCAGGTATATTTTAGGATAGCTTTTACTGATAATGTAAGTGTGGTTTTCCGATAAGGTATCAAGATAATCCTGACTTCTGGGAATTTTGTCAAATGAGATATTTATTCCAGTGCCTTTGTAGATCTGCAATAATTCAATTGCCAATTCTATCGCTGTTTCTTTATCTACTTTTTTGGGGTTAAAAACTAAAGCGGCAATTTCAGGTTTGTAATTGTCTTCTTCAAGAAAGTTGATGTGCGTGGAAATGGTATTGTATGGAGAAAGAAGATTGTATCGTGAGGTTGCCGAATTCTGTGCTTTGGCAAAAAAACTTATTAGAAATAACAGTAAGAATATAACTCTAATTTTCATCATGATCTATTTTTATGTTTCAACTGATCGTTGAGATGCTTTTATAAAGAAAAATATCAATATTTAATTTACGCATTCCCTCATTGTCTCATTCTATCATTCCCTCATTGTCTCATTCTATCATTACCTCATTCCCCTCCCACCTAATTAAAAGTTTCTATTGTAAAGTTATTATTAAAACATTTATAAAGTTTATATTCTTTTTGTCTGGAAGAATAAAGCAAACTTATTGGCTGGCTGCATTCTAAGGGTTCAAAAGTGATTTGTCGCCCTCCTTTGCCAAAAATGTATGCAAACTCCTGCACTCTGTCAATAACAATAAAAATCTGATTATCCGTACTAAAATTGTAGTACTGAACAGCCAGATCACCAGAAGAAACGATATTGGTTTCCATCAACTGATCCCCTCTCCCATTCATCAAAGTAATCTTGTTGTACTCCTGTCTTGCTATCACGTAATTTCTTTTCAGTGCATCATTTACAAGCCAAAATTTACTTTCTTTTGTTGGCTTATACAATTGCTCCCGCCGTACAATTTTACCTTTCAGGTTTACTTCTATCACCTCTCCTTCGTCAGTGACAGTGATGAGTCGAGTAGCATTGAAGTCATTGCCAATAGCAGCAAACAGGCCTCCTTTAACCTGAGTTTTCAGATCGACAGGAAAACCCGGATACATTTTCCCTCTTCGATTCAACACATTTAGCATTCCATTTTTTTGCAAGGCAATAAGGCAATCTCCTCCTTTCACACGTATGTGAAACCCCACTTCTACCAATTGTCCGTCTAAAGATCTCGGTTTCCACCCATTGAGATTTTTACCATTTTTATCAAATAAATAGATGTCTCCTTTTTTATCTGCTGCCATAAACCTATACCGCTTTGAGTTGTCGTAATCAATAACTGATAAATGTTCGAGCTCAACTCCATGCTTTAGCTTGATGGGAAAATTTTCTACATAATTACCGTTTCTATCCAGCAGGTGAATTTTATTTTTTGTAGCGAAGAGATATTGCAACTTGGCATTTTTGTAATAATCTATTTGATGGATTTTCGAAACAATTTTGTCATTGATACTATCTCCCCAGGCGATTTCTCCCACACTGGATATTTGATAAAGAATATTTAAAGAATCCTGCACAAGGACTTCAAACTTTTTGTTATGGTGATTTCGAACAATATACGGCTTGGAAATCAATGGAGACAGAGCATAGGTGCTTTGGGTTTTATTTAATCTGCCCATCCTCGATGGTGATTTTTTCTTTGCTTCATGTCCTATAGCAATACTGGTATAAAATCGCCTATCGAGATTGCTCACCTGCACAGAGATTCTGTCAAATGATTTCAATGGATTTTCTAATTTTTTAAACTGCCCAGCCCACCGTTCGTTCATGCTGTCTATGATCATATTCCAACAAAGGGAGGTATTGATCATCAGGCTGAAATTGGCCTCGTTAAGTGTGTTTTCAAGAAACAAGTTTTGCCTAACAGATTTTCCCCAATTGTCTTCTTGCTCGAGCTCATCCAAAAAATACTTGACAACTTGCATAGAATTGCCTATCACCAAATAATCTTTGTAAATGGTCGCAAAGGAGTTCTTAAATCCAGAAAAATAGCTGCCCATGACATGCGATGGAAACTCTGAAAATGGTATCTGAACAATTGCTTGATTAAAATAAAAATCCATATAAACCGAGTCACCTGCTTCCTTGCTAATTTTATTGGCAAAGAGGCTCAATTCATTGAAAGCCTTTTCTTTGTCATTAATTCCAATAAAAATCAATTGGTCGGGCGATTTCTTATCCGGGGTTTCCAATATTGCATTGGCAGCCTCTCCACCTATCCAATCAAAATTCAATTCGTATTTATCTTCAAAATCCATAAATCGATCAAATTGACCCTTGTCCGTCACGGACCAATATTTTGTCAATTGACTTTGCCATTCGGCAAAATCACTAAATGCGACATGGTAAAGCAAAGCCGTATTGTTTGGCAACAATTCTGATATCCCGTTTCTTCCAGGATTTTGGTTTCTAAAAGTCCCAATAAATGATGCATTGTTTTTTAGATTTATAGTGCTCTCTCCATTGAGCAATATTTCATTGTTTGTTACTTTAATATCCAGAAAAGTATCTCCAAAGAAATGAGAAAGTTTATCTAACTCATTGGCCTTCCCTTCCACCAAAAAGGAAGCTAACAAATCGGGTAGTTTAGCAAAATTAATGTAAATGTCTCCATCATCGTTTTCAAGTTTTGAAATCTCCTGCAACGTAGGAATCTGGGAATTAAAAGTATTGACAAAACCTTCTGATATATTTCGCACTACATCTTCGACCAAGAAAGGAGTGAAACTCCCAGCGACAACATTTTCATAAATCAAATAAGTGAAGGTTTGTTTTTTACTTTTATTAGTCAATTCTATCAGTTCAAATCCCAGGTATGTTCTGGTTTTCGATACAATTTTATAGTCCTTTTTTATACTTGAAATTACTTTTTCTAAAACCGGTTTTCTTTGTGAAATGCTCAAATCAAGATAAAAAACAAAATCAAAATCATTGGAAGAAGTGCGATGGGTAGAAATGATAAACGAATTTTTTCTGAATAATTTATCTAAAGAACCATCTTTGCCGGACAGGCTGTCTGCCATATCCAGATTGGTTTGCCAGTCATGGAAATAGGGCATTTTGTAGAGTGTCTTCCATACGGACTTATCAACTGTTCTATTCCAATTGTCAATAAGATTGCTGTTTTCATATGCCACTATTGCATTGGCAGGCACCATTTGCCAGACATCAATGGTTTTCTTATTGATAATATTATAATAGTAATAGGCCCCTGCGGAAATGGCGGCAGCAATAAAAATAAAGAGGAGTGTCTTTTTCAATGCAAGTGATTTATCGCAATTTTAGATCAATTAATAGGATTTGTCAAATTGATCATGATTTTAAATGCATCTTTTTTAACCTGCATAATGCAGGGAATAATTATTGAGACTTGTAATGAGTTAGAAAACACGGGATTGACATTGCAATAAAGAGTGCTTCTGGAAATTTATTATTTCTTGCAATTTGAATGAATACTCTGACTGTCAATACCTTATCCCAAAATGGAGAATATTCATGAACTAGTAAGGTTAACCATTATCAACAAATCAACTTTTATAATGAAAAGCAATATCAATTATGATATCAAATAGCTTCACAATCCGTTCTGGTAATGGAACAAAAATCTTCTGCAAATCTATAGTACCCAAAGATTCGCCAAAAGCATTATTATTTATGGTTCATGGGCTTGGTGAGCATATGGGACGATATGATAGTATGGCCAATTCGTTTGTAGAAAACCGCATAGCAGTATTTGCATTTGACCATCGAGGCCATGGAAATTCGGAGGGAAAACGAGGGCATGCCATTGGTTTAGAGCAGTTGGTTGACGACTTGGAATACGCCCTGATGAAATGCAGAAATATGTTTCTGGATATTCCTATATTTATTTACGGCCACAGCATGGGCGGGCAAATTGTAGCATCTTACCTCGACAAAATGAAATCGAAAGAAATAGAAGGTGCCATCATTTCTTCGGCATGGTTTTGCTTGGCTACGGCTCCATCATCGTGGCAGCTCAAAACCATAAATCTGATTTCTTCTGTTTTGCCCAGCATCACAGTTGGCAGCAAACTCGACCCAAGTTACATATCAAGTGTGCAGAACGAAGTGGAATTGTACCAAAAAGACCCATTGGTTCACGATAAGATTTCACTGGGATTATTTAATAGTTTATACAAAAATGGATTGCATTTGTTGCAGCAGGCCCAAAAAGTAAATATCCCTGTGTTAGTTTGTCATGGTGACAAAGATAAAATTACCTCGCCGGAAGGTAGCCAGCAATATGCAACCAGGATTGGGGGAAAAGCTAAACTTCAAATTTGGAAGGGTGCATTTCATGAAGCGCATCATGATTTTGACAAGGACAAGGTGATAAAATATTATGTGGATTGGGTACTGGATAAATTGTGAACTATCGTTGGTAATCCGATACAAGAATAATTGATACTCCCTAGATAATTGGGTTATTTTAGTTACTTAATACCTATATTTATATCAAGATCAATTAATAGAAACCACAACCAATTTAAGCCATGAACGACCAAAGCATTCAATTACCCATAGAAAGTGGCCAACTCAACGAATCAATAAAGCATAAATTTAACCGCATTCAAAAGCAGGAGATTTTTAAAATTTCCAATCTGAAATATTTTAATCTTCTTACAAAAAGGGAGTTACAAATATTAGTGCTTATCTCTAACGATTTTAACAATCCTAAAATAGCAGAAATGCTCTTTATTAGTCGATTTACTGTAGAGCAACACAGAAAAAACATTAATAAAAAGCTAGAAGTGAAAAGCCATTTGCAGCTATACCAATATGCATTGGCTTTCAATATAGTCTGAATTCGCAATTAAAATACCCAAGCTTGGGTATTGTATTTTATTCATTAACAGTCGACATTCAATAAATAGTTTTAAACACTCACTATGAACAAAATATACTTACTTCTTTTATGCATTTTAGCGACTACAGCCTGTGGTTTTTTCGATGATAACTTTATAAAACCAATTGTTGAATATGATGAATTAATAATCAATAAATATGGTGTAGCAGAATTCCGGATTAGGAAACAAAAAAACAATATTGATAATATTATTATAATAAAAAATACAGGAATAACAGATATAAATTCATTAGGATTCATACTATATCAATTTGATGACAGTATAAAAATAAATCCTATACCCAAGTTTATTTCTTACCATAAAAAAAACAATGCTCAAACACTCAAATTAAATGATACGATTTCACTTAAGCTCG
>VAPL010039192.1_pt1 | contig 11467 bp, 9 predicted proteins | sample 3395061 | NCBI WGS metagenome assembly VAPL01 (sample SAMN08290444, study PRJNA428436) | hydrothermal vent metagenome | isolation source: Deep-sea hydrothermal vent chimney 2 | place: Pacific Ocean: Juan De Fuca Ridge | depth 2182 m m
CCCAAATTAGCAGTTTCTGTTCCAGCCTTTAAAAAATTTTTACTATCCGCAATTAATTTCATCTGCGGTTTAGTAGATAATGAAGCTAAAAATAAAAGACTATCATTTATTTTATCTAAATTATGAGAAGCCATTAAAAAGTTAGCGCTAGCTTGTTGAAAATTATTACTAGCTTGTTGAAACTTTAATTGACTCGCCAAACTACCCGCTTTCATTAAACTATTAAGTGCTAAATTAGAATGACCGATAACTCGATGCTCTAAATTACCAAAACTATTTAAAGGCCAACCCAATAAAATTTGGAAAAAAAGAACAATACAAACCAGAGCCAAGATAAAAAATAATCGTGGTGACCACCAAAACTTTTTACTTGTTTTAGACGACGAGACTTTTTTAAATTTAGAAATGAACTTTCGGGAGCGATGATTATTTAAGGCAGATTGATTAAAAATTTGCTCTTGTTTTCTAATAAATTGCGACCAATAATTCTCTGGTCTCTTTTTTAACTTCAGTGATCTTTGTGATTTTAATAAATTTAATGAAATTAGTTCTCTTTTTAACCAAGAAAAAAATAATTGTGATTGTTGTTTAATAATTGTTGAAGAAAAAGACTGACGAGTTAAGGAGGGCTCAGTAGTTAATAAATTAGGTTTAATTTTATGGACTACAAAACCCAGACGCCCTAACAGAGTCACTAATATTTGTCGCCAGTTTCTCCGTTTTTTTTTAGGAGACGCCAATAAATCATCTTGTGGAGAACGGAGATCAACAACAAAATTAGAAAAATTATCTTTTTTCAAATCAAGATGAGAATTTTTATTCTTAGGAATCATAAGCTATCTATTTTTAGGTGGCTGTAAAATATCATGATAAACCTCTAAAGTTAAGCGAGCGCATTCCCACCAACTATATTTTTTAATTTGTTCCAAACCTCGTTTCTCTAATTCTTCTCGTTGTTGAGGATCTTGAAGTAAATTCTGAATTCTATCAAACATCTCTGACTCACTTTCAGGATGGCAATACTGAACCGCCTCTCCTAATATTTCTGGTAAAGCAGCTCGATCGGAACTTAACACCGGACAAGATTGCGACATCGCTTCTAAGGGTGGTAAACCAAAACCTTCATACAAAGAAGGAAATACATAAAGTTGAGCAGCTTTATAGAATATCTCTAATTGAGCATCGGGAACATAGCCCGGAAAAATAACTGGACTATTAATATTCCCTTCCTGCCAAAGATTTAAAGAGCGAGCGTAATTCTGAAGACGGCGATAAAAATAATCTATTTTCCCTACTAAAACTAAATGTAAATTACTTTCTTTTATTTGGAGACGATTAAAAACTCGTAATAGAAGCTCTAAATTCTTATGAGGATAAGCATTACCAACATACAATAAGAACCGTTCGGGAATATGATGTTGACTAAGAATTTCTTGATTATCTAATTTGGTCACAAATAAAGAATCACGACTAGCGGACAACTTGGCCACCCCCTCATAAATAACCGTAATTTTGTCAGCACTAATTTTAAACTGTTTAACAATATCTTCTTTTGTAAACCGGGAAACAGTAATAATTCGTTGTGCTCTCTTTAAAGCAATCAAAATTACTAAGCGATAAGCTAAATTTTTAAAATAATACCAGAAATGATTATGTTTCGTGGCTCGAGTAGTCGGAAAATGGGTTAAGATTAAATCGTGAATAGTGACCACAAATTTCTTGGGGCTTAAAATCGGTACATTAAAGTGAGGAAAATGGATTAAATCCAAATGCTCTCGCCATAAATAATAAGGAAAAAGAAGTTGCTCTTCCCAGCCATACCAAGAACAATTTATCTTAACTTTCTTAACATTTTTCTGTGGACAATCAAATTCATCAAAATTATCAGGACTGAGAAAAATTACGTAATCAAAAAACATCCCCCGATCTGCTGATAGATTGGAATTACTAATCTTGATAATGTTATCAACAACTTCTTGCGTATAGCGACCCAGTCCCTTGCCGACTGGACCATAGAAGCGAGCATCAATTCCAATTTTCATGACTCTAAAAATAAAAAACTAAACAAAAGGTAAGTTATCAGGAGGAACAACATGCTGATTATTCAAATCGGTTGACGGCTTTATTTCTCCTTGATTTTTCTCGTCCTTTAAATCAAAAATAGTTGACGAATTACGCTGAGAATTAAGAGGCGTTGGAGAATTCTGAGTGCTTAAAGAACTAGGAGAATCCTGAAAAATATCCGCCACCGAATCATCAAGATCCTCCACGACTGGTAGAGAAACTGGCGCATCAGCTTTTCGTCCAGGAGCCTTTTCAATCATTGAAGCTTTGACATTAGCTTCAATTGGGAAGTGCCAAATTGTCGCTAATTCTTCAATATTATAAAGACCGGCTCGACGACCACGCGTATCAGAACGAGCAACATAGGCGTTAAAAATCTTTCGTTTTTTATGTAATAAACGTATTTTAGTGAAGAAATAAATAGTTTTAGTAAAAGTTAATTTGAGATCTGGCATCAAACCGTTGAGATCTAGAGAAGAAAATTGTTTAATATAACCAATAATCCCATTGGCGACTTTGGCTTTATTCATGGCCTCCCGCTTAGCAACATAGACTACTCGAAATTTGGCTTCTAAACCCAACTTAGAAGACTTAATTTGGATCCCTTCTGCCTTGCGTTTCTCGTCAGGAGTTAAATCCAACATACTGCGTTCTTTGTGTTCATCTGGATTAGAATCAATATCTCCCCAAATAGAATAGAATAATTCACTAAGATTACCAAGAGATTCAATAAGCCAACTATCAAAACCCGGCTTAGCTTTTTTCTCTCGATGAAGAATCCGATCAATTTCTTGAGTAGATTTTTTTATCCAATCAAAACCAGTCGGTGCCACCAACATTTGAAGCCAGAGATACTCTCCAGGACCTAAAGAGCTAAATAAATCCATTAAACTCGCCATTGGATCTTTAAATTGCATTTCGCTCGGACCAATTTGATGCTCAAACTCTTGGTAACATTTAATCGGATAAATCTGAGGAGCGGATTGGATAAACTCTGTCCCCCAAACATCATATTCTTCATTAGGAAGATTGCTAGGAATATTTTTAGTATAATCTTCTACTTCAGAAATTTCGGCATCGGGATACTGAGAATAAATTGCCGATTCCACTAAATTTCTAAATTCTAGCGGAGATTCAACTAAGAATTGAGTATAGCCTTCTAAACTAACAATCTCAAAGCTAAAAGATTTCTGATATTTTCCTTCAAACCATTTCTCAAAAAAATTAATTGAACCATGAGCACCCGATAAATAAGAAAACATGTTCTCCACTGCTTTTGGCGACTGCTCATTCCCACGGGGAATATCAATCGCTAATAAAATAGTTTTTTGATCCATTGACCATTTAATACGAACAAACAATAAATAAACTTCTCGCATCCCAAACAAAAAAGCAATGGCTAAAATTAACCAACCAAAATTAACAAAAAAAACCCAAAATATTTGATTTGGTGGTAAAGTTAAAAAATTATTAATACTAGCCGTATTAATGATGATATTCATGAGTTCAAATTAAAAATATCATTATACTTAATAAATATATTTTATCATATTTTTATAAAAAAAGAAATCCATTAAACAGTAATCGATTTCTTTAACAATAATTTATTTATCTAGTAAAAATGGTGATAATTACCACTTTTTTAAACCATAAGTTCCCCGCCCCACTAAAATATAACGATTATCCAGAATCAATTCATTATGAACTGTAGCGGCATTAGCAATTTTATGATCAAATTTCATCTCATTAATTTTCTTGGCAATTTCCGTAAAATGTAAAGGTTGTTGAGTGTGTTTCAAGATTAAATAAATTTTATCATTAACTGTTTTTGGTTTAATTTCTGGCCAATGATCCAAACCCCATTCACCATATTTATTTTGTTCTAAATTCTTAATGGCTTTAATCAAGGAATAAAGAATTTTATTATTATTAATAATTTCCGCTTTATCCGCAAAAACTTTACTCTTAAAAACTCCAGCAATATCGGCTCCGGATTGAGATTTTTCGGCAAATTGATACTTATTGTAAGTTTCTAAGTTTTTTAATAGCGTTAATAATTCTTCAGTTGTAAAAGTCTTTTTTAAACCATCTACTTTTTTCAATAAATCATCAGCTAGTTCATCTAACGAACTAATATCTTGATTCTTATTTTTAAAAGAAGGATGAAAACGCTCTGAATTATTAACCAATTCTAAATCATCACCCATTATTCGAGAAAGTAAAAAATTAAAATGATTACGATAAACTTGTCGATTATGATCCAGCTCAGAATTTGCTATAGATTTCCCAGTAGCTGAAGACTCGTCATCAATTTCTAAACAAATCACAGCCAAAATATCCAATAAATAATCACGGCTGATTAAGCCACCATGATCAGTTAATAAATTTCGGACTACTTCTTTGAGAGTAGAAATCTCATTTTCTAATTTTTCTAATTTATTAATTTTCTTAATACTAGCTCCTTCAATCTGACGAACTCGTTCTCGAGTTAATTGATGCGAACCACCAATCTTTTCCAGAGTTTCTCCTTTCTGGCCTTGTAAACCAAAACGTCGAGATAAAATATCTTTTTCTCTGTCATATAAATCAGAAAATAAGGAGTCCACAATATTAATAGCATTCAAATGAGCTAATTCCTGAGTTTTTTTCTCGTTGATTATTGTTTCTAATAAATTTTTCATAGACTAATAATAAAAATAATATTCTCTTCTTGTTTGGTGGTATTTAATATATCATATTATTTTATATCAGTCAACTGCTTTAACTCTTTCCAGAGCTGAGGATACTGTTTTAAATTAGATTGCTCTAATATTAAAGAAAATAAAAACATACCGAGGAGATAGAAAATAATTAAGAGACGATCTAAAAAATTCTGTTTTTTCCAGTATTTCATAAAAATGAGATGCTGATTGTGGAAAGACCAGGACCGAAGTTCTTTGCTTTTACGTCGTCGTTGCCTGATTCTCTTCCAAAAATTTAAGCCCAAAGAAGAGGCAGTACGATCATGATAAACTAAAGCGGTGGGTACAAGATGGGTTTGGAGACCAGCTAAAAATAACCGATAAGCTAAATCACAATCTTCTTTATACATAAAAAATCGTTCATCAAAATAATATTCTTGCTGATGACGATCTCGGCTTTGAATTTTCATTAAAGAAGATAAACGAAAAAGAGCCATCGCTCCAGAAGGACCAATAATTTTTTTTTGATATAAAATAGGATCATCTTTCTGACCCTGTCCCCAATCTGAAAATTGTAATCCTAGGCCTTGAACTAAACCCAGAGAATCAATAATCTTAGTTTGGGAATTATGTTCAAAATCCCAACGTAAAATTTTTGGCACAGCGACCGCTAAATTATGATCTTGATCTAAAACTGTAAGTAATTCTTGAATTGCTTCCGAATTTAATAAAATGTCGGGGTTAATCATTAAAAAATACTCGGCTTGAGCTTGGAAAGCCAATTTCAATAAAATATTATAAGCCCGACTAAAACCCAAATTTTGCTGGCGAGTTAAATATTTAATTGGCATTGAAGAAGAACGGGAATTTAAGTTTTGATTCCAGTTCCTAATAATTGAATGGTTGTCCTGTTGATCTAGTGGGCTATTATCAAAGGCCAGAACTTGATAATCAGACACTGCTAAAAATTTAAGTGCCTCTTGCAAGCTCGGTAAAAACTGACTTAAATATTTAGCACTAAACTCATTATAAGTTAAGAAACCAATAATTAACTTCATATCAGCATATTATTTATTAATTTTTTCTTAGCTAATTCTTGAGCTTGAAATAAACTGTCAAAAGTTCCGGCATCTAACCACTCGCCACTAATCGGAGAAACTTGTAATTCGCCTTGTTGTAAATACCAATTATTGATGTCCGTAATTTCTAGTTCACCACGTGGACTAGGTTTAATCTTCTGAGCAATTTCCAGCACTCGTGAATCATAAAGATATAAACCAGTAACAGCATAATCGCTAAGGTATGTTGATGGTTTTTCAATAATCTTTTCCGCTCGCCCTTGATGATCAAATTTAACTACCCCAAAGCGACTAGGATCTTTAACCTTCTTCGCAAAGATTTTGGCTCCGCTTTGAAAATTTTGAATTTCTGAACTAAGATTATCTTCAAAGATATTATCACCCAGAATTAAGGCCACATCTTCACCGTCAATAAAATTTTGACCAATAATAAAAGCCTGGGCAATCCCCTCGGGACGATCCTGAATTTCATAACTTAATTTTATTCCTAAATCTTTACCAGAACCAAGAAGATTAAGATAGTCACCGGCTCGCTCCGGAGCAATAATAATTAAAATCTCCTTAATTCCCGCCTGAATTAAGGTATTTAGGGGGTAATAAATCATCGGTCGATTATAAACCGGCAATAATTGTTTACTAGTTATCTTAGTTAAAGGGCTGAGTCGGGTTCCCGAACCGCCCGATAAGATTATCCCACGCATAATTATTTTTATTAAAATTTATAAAACTTGAAAAAATAAATTAAACTAATTATTTAAATATTCTTGTAATGCTTCTTGCCAAGGACGTAATTTTTTCGTCTTGGTATTCTGTAAGATTGAAAACTTTGGTCGACGGGCAGCTCGTAACAAATCTTCACTCCGGAGAGGACGAAGTTGAACAATCATCTTTTTCAAACGAAATAATTCTTGGGCAGCGGCATACCAAGTAACGGGACCCGTATTTACTAAATGATATTTTCCACTAGGCATCTTAGATTTCCAAAGTTTCTTGGTGGCCTGCGCTAAATCAACGGTATAAGTGAAGCAACTTAATTCCTCATCAACAATTGCTAGTTCCGATTGCTTCTGAGCTAAACCTAACATTAATTCAAAAAAACTAACCTTAGCTTGAGGACTAGAACCAGGAGGACCAAAAAGTTTAGAAGTCCGAATTAAATAATATTTTAAACCCCGAGTGGCACGGACACTAATTTCTCGTTCACCTTGAGCCTTTGTTTCTCCATATTTATTAATAGGATTAGCCACCTCTTTTTCACTAAATGATGTTTTTAACTTAGTACCATTAAAGACATAATCAGAAGAATAATGAATTAAAGTTATTCCCTGTTGGAGTGCTAAATCAGCTAGAAATGCCGGTAATTTACTATTTAATTGTTGAGCGAGAGGATAAACTTTTGGATCTTCGCAAGCATCAACAGCATTAAAAGCAACAGCATTAATAATAAGTTCAGGAGTTAATTCTTTAATGTTAATGGCTAATTGTTCAAAATCTAAAACATCTAAATCTGATCGATCCCAAGAAACAACCGAATCATCAGTTGAAAACGTTTTTACTAATTGTGTTCCCAAATTTCCTTGACCGCCGAGGATAAGAATAGTCATACAAATTTAGTATAAAACAAAAAGCTCTGAATTAACAGAGCTTTTATTTCTTTGACCACTCTGGACTTTGCCGAACTAATAATTCCGAAGCGCGCTCGGGTTCGGCTAAGAGTTCTTTGACTATTTTTTCCAAGCGCATTCCTTGGGAACCCTTAATTAATATTAAATCACCAGCCCGTAGCTTGTTCAGTAAAAACGGAGCCACTTTTTCAACTTGATCGAAATGAAAGATATAGTCGTCAGCTAAGCCAGCGGAAATTGCTCCTTGAATGATATCTCGTGATTTTTCACCAATAACAATTAAATATTTAATAGTACTGTTGGCAAATTTCTGACCAACTAGACGATGGCCATCAACACTATATTTCCCTAATTCCAACATATCACCGAGAATGGCATATTTGGTAGCGGACTCATCAATTTGAATACGATCTAAGGTATCCAGAGCCGCTAAAGCAGATACTGGAGAAGCATTATAGGTATCATCAATAATAAAAGTATGTTTAGCACCCGCTAAAATATTCATTCGCCCCCGTGGCAAACTAAAAGGGCGAAGAGCTTGAGCAATCTCTATTAAATTAAATTTAAAATAAATTCCCACCGCTGCCCCTGCCAAAGCGGCGGTAACAGCACTCTCCGTTAGAGCTTGCGGAAGAGAGACGGGCACGACGGATCCTTGATAATTCAATTTAAAATTAATTCCCGCTAATTCATAACCATCTTTGCTGAAATTAAAAGTTAAATCTTCAGCTCGCAAATCAGCCCCAGCTTGTAAACCATAAGTCAAGACTGGAGCCTTGCTCACTAAGGACATTTCTCGAGACAATTTATTATCATAATTTAAAACTGCCAAACCCGCATTATTGGTTTTTTTAATATTTTCCACTAAAACTTGCTTTTCTTTCCGAATATTATCTAAACTAGAAAAATATTCAAGGTGCGATCGACTTACCCCGGTAACCACTGAAATTGTTGGTGGAGCAATCTTTGTTAAATAAGCTAGATCCCCGGGACGATCAGTCCCCATTTCTAAAATTAAAATTTGTGGATAATTTTTATCTTTCCAAAGCAATAAACCCAAGGCCTTGATAAATATTAGCCACCAAGCTTGTAAATTACGCCCTGGCGAGTCAGCGCCAATAATAGTTAACGGCAAACCAATCTCATTATTATAATTTTTTGGACTCAAACGGACAGAACGTTTATCTTTTAAAACCAAATAGATTGCTTCACGAGCACTAGTCTTCCCGACCGATCCTGTAATACCAATCACAATTGGTTGATATTTTTTCAAAATTCTTTGGGCAAAAAATTTTAATTTAAATTGTAATATTTTACGTAACATAATTTAATTATTAATTCCCTCGTGTTTTTGGAACTTGATAATAACTCAACATATACTTGGCAACTGTTCGCCAAATTGGTAAAGCGGAGTCTTCAGCCCAAGGAGTATGAGGACTATCTAATTTAATCAACATCGCAAACCTGGGATTGTCAATCGGAGCCATGCCCACGAAGGTATGAAAATAACGACTAGTACTGTAGCCACCATTGTTAGCAACTTGTGCGGTCCCAGTTTTTCCACCAACATAGTAGCCTTCAATAAAACCTTTCTTGCCTCGACCAAAATCAACAACATTCACTAGCATCCCCGAAATAGTCGCTGCGGTTTTAGTACTAATTACCCGACGAACTTCTTGAGGAATAGTATTTTGTTTTTGACCATTACGAATAATCGTTTGAACAACATAGGGTTTCATAAGAACTCCCTGATCAGCAATAGCTTGATAAGCCATCAGCATTTGTAGAGGAGTAGTGGCAATCCCTTGTCCAAAAGAAGCGGTGGCAGCATCGACTTCGGGAATTCTCTTCTGTAATAAACTACTAATATCACCAGGACTTTCGGCTCCCAGTTCAATACCCGTTTTTTGACCGAAACCAAATTTTTTAACATAATCTGTAAAAATCTTTGGACCGATTTGACGCATGGCAAAAATTGCTCCAGTATTTAGAGAATATTCTAAAACAGTATTCATCGTACTAATTCCATGTCCCCCATGAGTAAAATAATCTGAATTCCTGATTGGCGTGGGCCACCCCGGGATTTTTATTTCACCATAATCATGATAAGTAGTTTGCGGAGTAACTTTTCCTTGATCCAAAGCAGCCGACATCGTGACCGCTTTAAAAACTGAACCCGGTTCGTATTGATAAAGTAGAGCGGGATTATTATAAACTTTAATATTACTCACATCTTGATAATTATTAGGATTAAAACTTGGAAACGAACACATCGCAATAATTGCTCCAGTTTGAGGAACAATGGCAATTAAGGTCCCTCCTCTAGCTTGATATTTCTTAATTCCTTCTTCTAAATCTTTGCAAGCCACCGACTCAATATTGCGATCAATAGTGAGAATTAAACTATCACCATTAACGGGTTTAATATATTGACGTTCGTCAGCAACAATCATTTGATTGCGAGCTCCTTTCGCGGATTTAATAAATCCATACTTGCCACTCAATTCCGAATTAAAAAATTCTTCCAAACCATAGCGCCCTTGACCGAAGCCGTTAGCATAACTGGTAAATCCGAGAACATGGGCCCCAATGTCATCTTCAGGATAATATCTCCTCAATTCTAAATTAAAACGGATACCCGGAATATGTAAAATTGATTTCGAGCTGGTCGGATGTCGATAAACCACGAAATTATTTTTTAATTTTAAATTAGTCGCCAAGATAGGACTAGAAGTTGAACTCGCTAAAAAAGCATATAATTTTAAAAGTTTTTGATCATCAACTTTCTTATTATTTAAAGAATCATAAACAATCCCTGGGCGATCAAAATGTTTTAGATAATTAGCGATAATTTTAGTTCGCGTGGAAGTGGCAATACTGAAAGTTGCTGAAGTGCCAGTAGCGTGCGGGGTGGTATTGAATTTTTGTATCAATTCTTGTCGAAGAAGTGGTCGATCAAAAAATTCATAAAATTTCTTCGCTAAGTCCTGAGGGTTCTTAATGTTTTTAGGAATAGCGTAGAGAACAGCAAATTGTTTATTAGTGGCCGCAGGGTATAATATTTTCCGACCATTAACCTTTCCAACAAAATAGATGTTTCCTCTCACAGGAGCAAGCTTGTCAGAGAACTGTTGTTGGTCATAAGCTTTAATTACATAATAACTACCTTCACGAATTTGTAAATTAAATAAACGATAAATTAAGGCTCCACTTAATAAAAAAATAATCGCGACGATTAAGCGCCAGCGACCATTATTAATTTTAGCTGGAGTTGAAGATGACTGAGATTTCCTCTGAGAATTACGCCACATAAATAGTTATCTTTTAGCAAGAGCCGAACCCGGAGTTGATAAATATTGAATATTGTTAGCGGCTACTAAGCCTAAATTTTTTAAATGAGAATTTAGAAAAGGAAAAGATTGAGAAACATTGGCTCGCTCCTGATTATTCATGGTAACATTAGCTAGATTATTAGCCTGCGAATTCAAGTGTTGTAATTTGAATCCTTGAACAGTGAGGTCATTAATTAAAACTAAATAGAAAACTCCGAGACCCGCAATTAAAGTGAAAAGGACAGTATTGAAATATTTTAAATTAAAACTTCTAGTAGAAGTTGTTTTTTTAAAAGCTCGAGCTTGGCCATTAATAATTTTAGTCATAAAATAAATTTGATAATTAAGAAAGGGCTTCAACAACGAACTGCAGCTCGTAACTTTGCGCTACGGGCACGAGGATTAATATTAACCTCAGCGGCTCCTGGAGAAATAGGTTTCTTAGTTATAATTTGTAAATTTCTATTATCTTTAAAAAAATGTTTAACTAGACGATCTTCACCACTATGGAAAGAAACAATTACTAACCGTCCTCCGAGCTCCAACACTTCCAGACTTGCTAATAACACTTCAGCCAAGGCCTCCAATTCTTGGTTAGTTTCGAGACGCAGAGCTTGAAAAACTTTAGTTGCGGAATTAATCTTGACATTAGAGTTTTGAGGAATGACCTGCTTAATTATTTGAAC
>VAPL010106616.1_pt1 | contig 11465 bp, 7 predicted proteins | sample 3395061 | NCBI WGS metagenome assembly VAPL01 (sample SAMN08290444, study PRJNA428436) | hydrothermal vent metagenome | isolation source: Deep-sea hydrothermal vent chimney 2 | place: Pacific Ocean: Juan De Fuca Ridge | depth 2182 m m
AAAACTGGCAAATAATCTGTCACTTTGTATACACATAGAATGTTGGCGGCTATTAATAACTCAAATACTAAAGAAGATGAAAAAAATTACTCTTTTAATGCTCGTGTTACTTAATGTCTTTTTTTTACAAGCACAAAATAATGATGTCAAGGGAAGTAAAGATTATGATTTGTTGGACAGGATGCCGGATTACTTTATCCTGAATTATTGGGATTATCAGTTTGACGCTCATGAATTCCTTATTACAAAAGACAAAAAACAGATTCAGGAAGGCAGGAAAATAGTCATTCGCTATGAACACCAAAATGCTTTTGACAGAAATGTGAAGAAGCCCTCCTATTTACAAATCCTGAGAAATTATTCCAATGCCATTAATAAAGCGAAGGGTGAAGTTTTGTTCGAACATAGAAAAGCATATTTTGGAGATTACTTTCTTAAGACGTTACAGGGTAAAGAGGTATGGGTTGAAGTTAAAACAGCTCCTGACAACGGAAGACGCTATACATTGACTATTATCGAAAAAGAACCAATGAAGCAAGACATCGTGATCAAAGCCGATTTGATAAAAGAAAAAATGCAAGCTGAAGGCAAAATAGCTATTTATGGAATCTATTTTGATGTGGGTAAATCCCTTATAAAACCCGAATCTACGAAGTCATTAGAACAAATTGCATTATTTTTACAAGAAAACCCCGATATCATCTGTTGGGTTGTGGGACACACAGATTCAGATGGTTCATTTGAAATAAACAGCAAGTTGTCATTAAATAGGGCAAAAGCTGTCGTATCCTATCTTAAAACCAATCATTCAATTTCTCCAAGTCGATTGTTTGCACAAGGAGTAGGCCCCCTTGCCCCCGTATCAACGAACGAAACAGAGGAAGGTAAGAAGTTAAACAGAAGAGTTGAATTTGTGAATAAATAAGACCAGGACACAACAGGATTTCAGGCTCAATTAAGTTTTATAAACGCTGCTAGATCGCATATCCATTCCATATTTACCAAGATATATAAGTGGGATAAATCCTTTATATTTGCGTAATCAACCGAAAAATCATTTATCTATGAAAAATATTTATCGCCAAATTTTGTGGATGACGGCTGCTATTTTTTTGTCCGTTCCGGCTTTTGCACAAAACAAACTACAAACACCCACTGCCTTTTTTGGCTTTAAACCGGGTGCCGACCGCCAACTTTTTACTTACGAAAAGCTGATCGATTATTTCAAGCTGCTGGACAAAAACTCCAACCGGTTTAAGCTGATAAAAATTGGCACATCTCCCATGGGGAAGCCCATGTATGTTGCCATGATTTCCAATGCACAAAATATTGCCAACCTGGATAAACTCAAAAAAATCAACAAACAGCTAGCGTTAAATCCGGATTTAACTACTGCGCAACGGACACAAATGATAAAAGATGGAAAGGTCTTTATTTACGCAACCCTCTCCATGCATTCCAGCGAAGTGGGGCCAACACAAGCTTCGCCACTCATTGCTTACGAGCTGGTTACCAGCAAAGACCCGCAAATTAGGAGCTGGCTTAGCAAGACAGTTTACATGATGGTTCCCAACCACAATCCCGATGGTATGGATATGGTGGTGAAGAACTATCTGAAATACCGTGGCACCAAATACGAAGGAGCTTCTCTCCCGGGAGTTTATAATAAATATATAGGCCATGACAACAACCGCGATTTTATCACGCTGTCGCAATCAGACACCAAAGCAATTGCAGCCGTTTCCGATCTTGAATGGTACCCACAGGTAATGTTTGAGAAACACCAAATGGGCTCTTCCGGCGTTCGCTATTTCGTTCCCCCACCCAGTGACGCCATTGCCCAGGTTATAGACGCAGGCTTGTGGGACTGGATGAAAGTTTTTGGTTCTAATATGATTACCGATATGACCGCCGACAGCCTGAAAGGTATTGTACAGCAATATATTTTCGACGACTACTGGCCCGGCTCCACCGAAACAAGCCTCTGGAAAAATGTGATTTCCATGCTTACCGAGTGTGCCAGCGCCAAACTCGCTACGCCCGTTTATGTAGAGCCAACGGAACTAACAGCAAGAGGAAAAGGACTCTCCGACTACAAAAAAAGCATCAACATGCCCGACCCGTGGAAAGGGGGATGGTGGCGACTTAGTGATATCGTGAAATACGAAGAAAGTTCTACCAAAGCCATCATTAAAACTGCCGCATTGCACAAAGACGAAATCCTAAAATATCGTAATAACCTGTGTCGTAAAGAGGTAAACAAGGGCAAAACTCAGGCTCCTTTCTTTTTCATTCTACCCACACGGCAACATGACCAAAGCGAACTGGTCAATTTGGTAAAGATTATGCACGAACAGGGCATCAATATTTACCGGCTGACCAAGGATGTTACTGTCAACAATTATCAGTTTCACAGAGGGGATGTGGTTTTCCCCATGAACCAGGCTTACCGGCCTTTTATCAAAGAGGTGATGGAAGCACAAACCTATCCCATACGGCATTTTACACCCGGTGGTAAAATTATCCGACCCTACGACATTACTTCCTGGTCGCTACCGCTGCACAAGGGACTTGAAAGTCATGAAATCGATGTATACAATGCCGGCATTCGCAATAACCTTATACCCGTAAGCTACCCATTTACTCTAAAAACGGGTTATGTAACAGCCGAATGGGGCTACGCTTTTTCGGCCAACGAAAACGAAAGCTACAAAACGGCTTTCGCCTTAATGGAGAAGAAGGTTACGGTTTACCGAACCAAAGCAGGCTTTAAAACATCTGCCGGCAAGATTCCGGCAGGAAGCTTTGTGGTGAAAAAAGGGAGCGCTTTGAAAGAGATAGTGAAAAACATGGATGTTTCGCTCATACCTTTGGAGAACAAACCGGAAGTGGTACTTCAAAAAACCAAAATACCTCGTATTGCCCTGATGGTTAGCTGGTTTCACGATATGGATGCCGGTTGGACACGTTATATCTTTGATACCTATCACATTCCTTACACACAAATTCATCCCGGCGATGTGGCCACTCTGGATTTCTCCAAATTCGACATCCTGATTTTCCCCGACATGAGTAAATCCGTACTGATGGATGGAAAATATTCGGAAAGCGGCTACTCCCAACCCAACCTTCCACCCGAATATACCAAAGGAATCGGGAAAAAAGGATTACAAAAGATTATGGCATTTGTAAACGGCGGAGGGGAAATTATGAGCTGGGGACGTTCCACCAACCTGTTTGAAGGAACGCAAACCATTCGTGATGCAAGCGGGCAAAAAGAGACCTTTGTCCTTCCTTACCGTAATATAGCTCCCGGTATGCAAAAGAAGGGCTTGTACTGCCCGGGGACTTTCGTAAGAGTCGACTGGAAAGCAGGAAATCAGCTGACCTATGGAATGGAAAAACAAACCGGTATTTTCTATCGTGGCAACCCGGTTTTTAAAACCTGGCAACCCGGATTTGACATGGACCGTCGCGTCATTGGCTGGTTTCCTGAAACACACCTTGTTATGAGCGGATATGCTGAGAACATCAACATGGTGGGCAACAAACCTATTATGGTATGGTTGCGTAAAGGCAAAGGACATTTGATTCTTTACGGTTTCAGCCCTATTTTCCGTGCGTCCACGCCGGTTACTTACAAGTTGGTATTTAACGGAATTCTAATGTAGAAAAAATGGATGATAATAGCCACGGGAGCACCATGCGGTAAAACAGAGACATGGAACAACTCTGAAAGAGTTGAATTTCCCAAACTATTCTGCTCTCTTCACCTTTTGCAGCATTTTCACCTTTCTCACAATGGTGGCAGCAAGTTTCAGATTCGATTCGTACGTCCAGCCGGCCACATGCGGCGAGAGAATGACATTTTGCATTTTGACCAATTCGGAAAAAGCTTTGGGAAGTTTATCCGCTTCCAGGTTTTCGAAAGAAAGGCCTTCAAACTCCAGCACATCAAGGCAGGCACCCAACACTTTACCCGATTTTAAAGCATCTACCAAATCCTCCGTTTTCACCACTTTTCCGCGGGAAGTGTTGATAAGCCAGATGTTTTTAAGAAATTTTTGTAGAAAACCGCCATCGATCATAAAGCGGGTTTCATCGGTAAGCGGGACATGCAGACTGAGGATGTCAGTTTCGGTAAAAAGTTCTTCCAGTGAAACTTCCGTCACATAACTGTCGGAGAAAGCCGTTTTATATTTGTCGTATGCCAGCACTCGTGCGCCAAAACCACTGAGTCTTTTGGCAAAAGCACCTCCCGTATTTCCGTAGCCAATAATCCCGATGGTTTTCCCCTCAATTTCAAGACCACGATTTTCTTCGCGCAGCCAAAGCCCGCGACGCACTTCGCCATCGCCTTTTTTCAAGTTATTAAAAAGCATAAGCAGCATCCCCACAGCCTGCTCTCCCACTGCACTTCGGTTGCCTTCGGGAGCATTCAGACATTGGATACCCTGTTTTTTGGCAGTAGCCGTATCTATATTTTCCATGCCGGCTCCTACCCTGCCTATAAACTTCAGGTTGCGGGCTGCCAGAAGGATTTCCCTGTCAAGCTTTATCTTACTGCGGATGATAACGCCGTCATACTGTCCAATGATTCGCTTAAAGTCATCATACTGAAAATCAGGGAAATAGTCACATTGAAAATCAAGCTTTTCAAGGCCTTGCTGCAACGAAGGGTGAGCGGTATCAATAAATAAAACTTTTTTCATCTCTCAAAAATTATTATGCAAATATCTTAAAAAAAGAGCCTTGAGCAGGAATCGATGACCAACAATCTTATTGGGTATCCAGACTGCCGAATTTGGAAAAGGTACCCCCAACAAATATTTTGCAAACATGAAAACATCTGCTAACTTTGCGCCTCTGAAAAAGTGACGCTTTTGTGATATTCTAAATCTTGAAAATCAACGCAAAAGCCTATGTGGATTTTTTGACAAACAGTAATAATATGTGGCAATTTCTCGTTCGGTTTACCCTAAGAAACCGGTTAGCAATATTGATAGTGATTGGGTTACTGACGGTTTTTATGGGATATGAAGGTTCGAAAGTCCAGCTTTCCTACCATCTGGCCAAAATGCTTCCGTCCACCGACCCTACCAGTATAGAATATAGTAACTTCAAAAAAGAGTTTGGACAAAGTGGTGATGGAAGCATTAGTTTCATTGCTGTAAGAGACCCAAAACTGTTTACGCTTCAACATTTTGACGACTGGTACGACCTCACCCAAAACCTCATGAAGATAAAAGGGGTAAAACAGGTATTATCTTCTGCCCGTGTTTTCACCCTGGTAAGAGATGACAGCCTTCATAAATTTGATTTTAAAAACCTGGTTCCTCATCGTCCAACCACACAAAAGGAGGTTGATTCAATAAAAAAAGTACTTTATAGTCTTCCTTTATACCAAGACAGGTTGTTCAACCGGAAGACACATGCCCATCTTATCATGATAACCGTGGACAATAAGATTCTGAACTCAAAGGCCAGAATCCCCATGATGAAAAAAATGACTGAGGTAGCTGAAAAGTACGGGGAAAAATACCATTTGATTGTCAGGAGATCGGGACTTCCATATATCCGTACCATTCAAAGTGCTCTGATTTTACACGAGTCATTTCTTTTCGTATTTCTGTCAGCATTTATCACTTTTATTCTATTGTTCGTTTTGTTCCGATCGGTAAGGGCTGTGTTTTTCGCCATGGTTGTTGTAATTATTGCAGTTATCTGGACATTGGGAACCGTTACCCTGCTGGGATACAAATTCACCATCCTGACCGGTGTTTTACCACCTTTACTCATTGTGATTGGCGTGGAGAACTCTATTTTCCTTCTTAACAAATACCTGGATGAAATACGTCTTCACGGCAACAAAGCCCGTGCTCTGTCACGCATGATAGTACGTATCGGAAAGGCAAACCTACTCACAAATGCCACTACTGCTGCCGGGTTTGGTGCTTTCATTGTTACCTCCAATACATTTCTTGTAGAGTTTGGCATTGTAGCCACCCTCAACATTCTGGCAATCTACGTACTGTCGATGCTGATACTACCCATTTTGTTCAGTTATTTCCCTGTTCCCAAGCCGCGCCATCTGAAACATCTCAACAATGAAAAAGGCTTTACAACCAAAATCTTAGACAAGGTCGGTATTCTGATATCAAATTACAGAACAGTTATTTATTCGGTTACGGTTTTGCTGGTATTGACGGGAAGTTACGGTATCACTAAACTCCAGACAACGGGAACTATCGTTGATGATATTTCCAAAAAGAACCAACTGCAAAAAGATCTGCTTTTTATGGAGCAGAACTTCAAAGGAGTTATGCCATTGGAAATTACCGTTAATACAGAAAAGAACGGGGGACTTTTACGACTTTACAACCTAAAGAAAATAGAGCAGCTGCAGGATACACTGGCTTTGTATCCACAGTTTGCCCGTCCGGTATCTATTGTTGGGCTTGTGAAATCGGCCAAGCAGGCTTTTTACAGGGGCAATCCCAAAATGTATTCCCTGCCAAATAGTCAGGAGAAGAATTTTATTCTAAGCTATATCCCCAATTTTAAGCAAAGAGCACATAGCCGGAACCGAAATTTACTCAGCGCTTTTGTTGACTCCAACTTGCGTATTACAAGAATCTCCGTTCAGATGGCAAATATCGGAACCAATGAGATTGACAGTATTCTTCGTACTATCCGGCCAAAAATCAATAAGATTTTCCCGCCCTCCAAATACAAAGTTCATTTAACCGGTACCAGTGTGGTCTTTCTTAAAAGCACTAATTATCTCATTAAAAACCTTGCTTACAGTTTGTTGCTGGCCATCGCTGTTATCACCCTGTTGATGTCTTTTATTTTCTCTTCGGTTAAAATGATTGTTGTTTCGCTTATTCCTAATACCATACCACTTATTCTTACAGCCGGAATGATGGGCTATTTTGGAATTTCCATAAAACCATCCACCATTATAATTTTCAGTATTGCACTGGGTATAAGTGTGGACAACACAATACATTACTTGTCGCGATACCGGTTGCATTTGAAAACAAACCATTGGAATGTGAAAAAATCGGTTATGGATGCGTTGAATGAAGCTGGATACAGTATGGTATTTTCAGCCACCGTACTGTTTTTCGGCTTTTATATTTTTACATTCTCCTCATTTGGCGGAACCGAAGCGCTGGGCTATCTTGTTTCGTTTACCCTGCTGATAGCCTTACTTACAAACCTGATTGTGCTGCCGTCGTTGTTGCTTACACTTGACAAATGGCTACTCACAAAATCATTTAAGAAAGCAGACAGAGAAGTTTTTGTGGAGGAGAAACATGCTGAATTAGACAAAGTTGTTCGTGAAGAATTAGAAAACAAAAAAAAATAATAAGCCCATGAAAGGAATTATACTGGCCGGGGGATCCGGCACCCGTCTGCATCCGCTCACACTGGCGGTAAGCAAGCAGCTTATGCCGGTTTACGATAAACCCATGATTTATTATCCTTTGTCTATTCTGCTTATGGCCGGCATAAAGGATGTCCTTATTATTTCAACACCACACGACACGCCCAATTTTAAACTGTTATTAGGCGATGGTTCCCAAATCGGTTGCCGGTTTGAGTACGCTGTTCAACACGAGCCTAACGGGCTGGCACAGGCTTTTGTAATTGGAGAAAAGTTTATCGGAGATGATAATGTAGCCTTGGTCTTGGGAGACAATATTTTCTACGGCAGTGGTTTGCAACAACTGCTCATGGATAGTACAAATCCCGATGGCGGCATTGTTTTCGCTTATCACGTTAGAGATCCTGAACGCTATGGTGTTGTGGAATTTGACGATGAAATGAAAGCTCTTTCCATTGAAGAGAAACCAGAGCATCCCAAATCACATTACGCGGTTCCAGGTTTATATTTTTATGATAATTCTGTTGTTGAGGTTGCCAAAAATCTAAAACCAAGCCCCAGAGGGGAGTATGAAATTACAGATGTCAACAAGCATTATCTGAAAGCCGGTAATCTTAAAGTCGGATTGCTCAGCCGGGGAACAGCCTGGCTCGACACCGGAACATTTTCCTCGCTAACGCAGGCTTCCCAGTTTGTGGAAGTTATTCAGGAACGTCAGAATCAGAAAATCGGATGTCTTGAGGAAATTGCTTATAACAAGGGGTTTATCAACGCTGAACAGCTACGTAAAATTGCCGAACCGCTTATGAAAAGCGGATATGGACAATATTTAATAAATTTATTAAACTAAAAACGCATAGGGTGTATAGTTACGACAAGTTATACGGGATTTTTTCCAGTCATTTGGAGAAGCAAAGCTTCAGCAATAACCCCAAAGAATTGTACGAGCCCATTGTATATAGCATTTCTCAGAGTGGTAAGCGACTTCGGCCTATTTTCACCCTTATGGCTTGTGACCTTTTTGATGGTGACATAGAAAAGGCGTTGCCACAGGCTCTGGCTATTGAGCTGTTACACAACTTTACATTGATTCATGATGACCTGATGGATCAGTCGCCCATCAGACACGGAAAAGAGACCGTTTTTAAAAAATGGAACCCAAAACTGGCTATCCTTTCCGGAGATGCTCTCTTCGTTTTGGCCTACAACTATACTCTTCAATCAGAGACTTATCAACTGCCCGACATCTTAAAAATATTTAACAAAACCGCGTTAGAGGCATGTGAAGGACAGCAGATGGACTTGAATTTTGAGCAACGAAAAAATGTTTCGCTGGATGATTATCTTGAGATGATACGGTTGAAAACAGCGGTGCTTTTTGGTGCAAGTTTAAAAATTGGAGCACTTATTGCCGGTGCGTCCGAAAAGAACAGACAACTCATTTACGATTTTGGTATCAACGTGGGGATGGGCTTTCAGCTGAAAGATGATTTGTTGGATTTATATGGGAATGAAGAGGTCTTTGGGAAGAGAACCGGACAAGATATTCTTGAAAACAAAAAGACCTATCTTTTCCTTAATGCACTGGCTACTGCCGATCCGAAAACCAAAGGCATCCTACTTGACTATTTTCATGAAAAGAAGCTTTCCGAAGAAGAAAAAATTCAATCTTTCAGGAAAATATTTGATGAATTGGATATTGAGAAGATGACCAATGATGCTATTTGTAGTTATCTTGACAAAGGAATGGAAAGGCTGGACAGGATTGAGCTTCCGGAAGAGCGGAAACAACCACTTAGAAATCTCGCAAAAACTACGATAAAGCGGAAGAAATAAACATTTATCCTTCCAGCTTCAACTGTAGCTCCTCCCACCGAACATAAAAGGTATCTAATTGCTCCTGGAGCCGGCTGTGTTTTTTATAAAGCGCTCCGTCTTTCATATCTTCGGTATAGCGATCCGGCTGTGAGAGCTTATCATTTACCATGGCTAAAGCCTGCTCTGTTTCTTCAATTTTTTGTTCCATCTCCTCCAGCGCTTTTCTTAATTTACGCAACCGACGCTCCTTCTCTTTTCGTTGCTGCCAGTCCTGTTTTTGTTCTTTGGCTTCTGCTTTTGTTGCTTTTGGCTTTTCAACGGCTTCCAGCTCTTTCAGCTGTTCAATATTTCTCTTGGCGAGATAGTCGTTAAGCGTCCCACGAAATTCCCTCAGCTTATGGTTTCTGAACTCAAAAAAATGCTCACTAAGCCCCTGTAAAAAGTCGCGGTCGTGCGACACCAGAATTAAGGTACCATCATATTGCAGCAAAGCATTTTTCAGAATGTCTTTAGATAGCATATCCAGGTGGTTGGTCGGTTCATCAAGTATCAGCAAATTGGAAGGGCTGAGCAGCAGCCTCGCCAGCGAAAGCCGGGCTTTTTCACCTCCTGAAAGGACACTTACCCTTTTGTTGACATCCCCGCCTTGAAACAGAAAAGCACCCAGAATGGCGTTCAGTCGTGTACGGATGTCTCCCACCGCGATATCGTCAACAGTTTCAAAGACTGTTTTTGACGGGTCAAGCATCTCCCACTGATCCTGCGCGTAGTAAGCGATTTGAACATTGTGCCCGTATTTCATCTCCCCTTCATAATCCAGTTGGCGGGCAATAATTTTTGACAAGGTGGTTTTCCCTTCTCCATTTCGACCTACAAAGACAATCTTATCGCCTTTAATCACCTGGAAATCCAACGATTGCAACACTTGCTTATCGCCGTACGATTTAGATACCTTTCTCCCTTCCAGCACAACTTTACCACTACGTGGAGCTGCCGGAAACCGGAAATGAATACCGGAGTTGTCCCGTTCGTCCACCTCCACCTTTTCCATTTTCTCCAGTTGTTTTAGCCGCGACTGCACCTGACGGGCTTTGGTTGCTTTGTAGCGAAAACGTTCAATAAAATTTTCCAGTTCCTTAATCTGCTTTTGTTGGTTAGTAAACACCGCCTGCTGCTGCTCTACCCGCTCGCTACTGAGCAGGAGATACTTGGAGTAAGGAACCTTATAGTCGTAAATTTTTCCTTTGTTGATTTCCAGCGTGCGTGTGGTAAGGCTGTCCAGAAAACTACGGTCGTGCGACACGAGTAAAACCGAACCGCGGTAAGTTTTCAGAAAATTTTCGAGCCACTGAATGGCATCAATATCCAGATGGTTGGTAGGCTCATCCAACAGCAACAGTGTCGGTTGCAGCAACAGTAGTTTGGCCAGCTCAATACGCATTTGCCATCCCAGGCTGAAACTACTCACCAGCTTTGTAAGTTCTTTTTCAAGGAAGCCAAGTCCTTTCAATACTTTTACGGCTCTCCCCTCCTGTTTATCGTCTTCGTTTAGGGCCAGCAGATGATGTATTTCCTCCAGTCTTTCATAAAGATTAACATAAACACTGCTCTCGTAGTCAGTGCGTGTGGAAAGCTGGTGCTGAATGTCATCCAGTTCTTTTTTCAGATCGTTCAGAAATGCAAAAGCCGAAAGCGCTTCTTCCAACACATTTTTGTTACTCCTAATCTGCTTTTCCTGCGGAAGATAGCCGATAGTTTCGCTCTCCGGAACAATCACTTCGCCGCCCGTAGGCTCCTGCTCACCAATCAAAATTCGTAACAACGTAGTTTTCCCTGCACCGTTTTTCCCGGCCAGCCCGATACGTTCTTTGTTTCCGATATGAAACGAAATACCTTTAAAAATCGGCTCTCCGCCGAATTCCATAATAAGATTACTAACAGCTATCAATTGAAAATTTTTTGCAAAAATATCATTTCCAGGGAAGCAAATGGGGTTGAAGAGATGAGAATAAAAATTATTTTATAGCAGGAATGGACTTTCATTTTAATTATATGCTACCTGATATTATTGGAGAAATCTATGCAAGAAGAATTAAAGGACAGAAAAGCAAACAAAAATCCATTATTTTCCTGAAAAAACCAGCCGTTCGCCGCGGATGTTTTCATCGATTTTCCCCCGATTGTAAACAAGCTGCCCATTGACGAAAGTCATTTGAACTCGCGAATGAAATTGAGTACCTTCGAGTGGCGACCA
>VAPL010122538.1_pt1 | contig 11463 bp, 12 predicted proteins | sample 3395061 | NCBI WGS metagenome assembly VAPL01 (sample SAMN08290444, study PRJNA428436) | hydrothermal vent metagenome | isolation source: Deep-sea hydrothermal vent chimney 2 | place: Pacific Ocean: Juan De Fuca Ridge | depth 2182 m m
CAGCAAGGTCTACGCGGGCATGAAAGAAGGCAGTAAAAAAGTCCTCAGTGCCATGCCCAGTGTGTGGGAACTGGCACGCCGAACCGAAGAGCACGTTAAAGGTATGGTGGTTCCCGGTACTTTATTCGAAGAACTCGGCTTTAACTATATTGGCCCAATCGATGGCCATGATATAGACACACTGGTCGCCACACTAACAAACCTGCGTAATTTAAAAGGCCCGCAATTTCTGCATATTGTGACTAAAAAAGGCAAAGGCTACCTGCCTGCAGAAGAAAATCCCTGTACTTATCATGGAGTTGGAGAGTTTGATATTGAATCGGGCAAACTTGCCAGTAAACCCACCAGTGGCCCCAGCTACACTCAAATATTCAGTGACTGGATCTGTGACATGGCCGAACAGGATCCAAAACTGGCCGCCGTTACCCCGGCCATGCGCGAAGGCTCGGGGCTGGTCAATTTTGCCAAACGCTTCCCTGACCGTTATTTTGATGTGGGCATTGCCGAGCAGCATGCAGTTACCTTTGCAGCCGGTTTAGCCTGCGAAGGTGTCCACCCGGTTGTGGCTATCTATTCCACTTTTTTACAACGTGGTTATGACCAGCTGATACACGATGTTGCACTGCAAAATCTGCCGGTACTATTTGCAATTGACCGTGCCGGTATCGTCGGCCCCGATGGCGCAACCCATGCCGGTACGTTTGATTTAAGTTATCTGCGCTGCATCCCCAATATGGTTATTATGGCAGCATCCGATGAAAATGAATGCCGGCAAATGCTCTACACAGGCTACCAGCACAATGGTCCTTGTGCTGTACGTTACCCGCGTGGTACCGGTATGGGCGTCAATGTCAAAAAGCAAATGGCCGCCATTCCGCTGGGGAAAGCCCAGGCTGTCCGCAAAGGCGAGTCCATCGCAATTTTGTCTTTCGGTGCCCTTTTAAGCTCGGCAACCGCTGCTGCCGATGTATTAAATGCCAGCCTCGTTAATATGCGCTTTATCAAACCGCTTGATAAAAAGATGATTTTAAAACTCGCCGATTCCCATCAATTACTTGTTACCATTGAAGACAACACGGTAATGGGCGGTGCGGGTAGCGCGGTTAATGAATGCTTACTCGCCCACCATCGCACTATTCCCGTATTAAATCTGGGGCTACCCGATAAATTTCAGGCGCATGGCACCCGAGATGAAGTATTAAGCGAGGCAAAACTCTCCAGCTCTGATATAATCGCCCAGATTGAACATTTTTTTAAACATCAACACTATGAAAAACATTTAAGCCTTGCCAAATAAAGGCTTCATTAGCATCCATATTTATTCAAACCGATACCCAAGCAAAATACTCAAGTAATTATTATGACTTCCTGTTACACTATGAAAATCTTAACGGATTTTTCCGCAGCCCATTTTCTTCGAAAATATGACGGCCCCTGCAGTCGCCTGCATGGCCACAACTGGAAGGTAGAAGTAAACATAAGCTGCAAAGAGCTGAATGAAATAGGCATGGGGATCGACTTTAGCGATATTAAAGCGGCAACCAGAACACTGATTGAGAAACTGGACCATCGTAATTTAAACGACATTCCACCGTTTGATAAACTCAATCCCACAGCAGAGAATCTGGCGGCCTATTTTTATAAACAATTAAGTAACGAATTAAACGACGCACGCGTGGCAGTAAAAAATGTCAGCATTTGGGAAACCGACCGTGCCTGTGTCAGCTATACCGAGGAAGACTGATCATGAGCAAGGCTCCCATTGCCGACGTGCAAAATACAAAAGATATTCGCCAAATTCCGATTAACAAGGTGGGCATAAAAGATATTCGCCATCCGGTTAAAGTCCGCGATCGCACCGAAGGTGAACAGCACACGATTGCCAACTTTAATATGTACGTTAACCTGCCACATGATTTTAAAGGCACGCACATGTCACGCTTTGTCGAAATTTTAAATAATCATGAACGCGAAATTTCAGTGCAGTCTTTTAAGGAAATGCTGGTAGAAATGGCTGAACGCCTGGAAGCAAATTCCGGCCATATTGAAATGTCTTTCCCTTACTTTGTAAACAAAACAGCGCCAGCATCGGGTGTACAAAGTTTACTGGACTATGAAGTGACTTTTATTGGAGAAGTCCATGGTGGAAAAACAGAATTAAAAGTTAAAATTGTTGTGCCGGTTACCAGCCTTTGCCCGTGTTCTAAAAAGATTTCGGATTACGGTGCACACAATCAGCGTTCACACGTTACTGTGACGGCCACAATCAATGAGTTTATCTGGGTAGAAGAACTTATCGACCTCGTTGAAAAACAGGCATCCTGTGAACTTTATGGTTTACTAAAACGCCCGGATGAAAAAATTGTGACTGAGCGCGCTTACGACAATCCAAAATTTGTTGAAGACATGGTGCGTGATGTAGCCGCCCAACTTAACAACGAGGATCGTGTTTCAGCCTATGTTGTTGAATCTGAAAATTTTGAATCGATTCATAACCATTCGGCTTACGCGTTGATTGAGAAAGTGAAGTAAAAAATCAAGTTGTTATTGCGAGCACTATCGCTCGCAATAACAGGTCATATTATTTTTTCTTCAAAATCATAACCTGTTTAGTACGTGTCATTTCGGTATATTTCAAAAACGAATTCCCCAGCAAAACATGCCCGGACAAGTTCGGTATCACTGCAGCCTCAACATTATATAAAACAATATCACCTACGCGTACACTGTCTAATTTGATTTTATAAACGGGTGTCACACCACTTGCAGTGCCTGCATAACCACGTTCACCCCGAAAATAATTAATCCCCATACGTTTAGCGAGTGATTCACTCAGAGCTATCCATGTTGCACCGGTATCCACCATAAAGGTAACAGCAAATTTATTAATGTAGCCATGCGTAACGTACATATCATTTCTTGGCCAGATTTTGGCAATCGCATCTTTCTCAGGTTTCTTATTACGACCACCTTCAAGACCAAAACTCACATGCCCACCTAACTTATGACGGCTTTCCCTGTTTCCCTGCCTTAAAACAACCATATCGTAATCAATTTCAGCAAGGCTGATTCCTTGCGGCGTTTTATCCCCTACTTTTAATTTATGTTTAGTGCCGTCTACTTTTAAAATAACCATATCACCAAAAATAGCCATTACAACCACATCCATTGCCTGAACAGAGCGAATATTAATTGTTAAGCTCAGCAATATCGTGAAAACAAACAAAGTGTATTTTTGGTAACAATGATTATGTCGCATTACCTGAATTTCCTTTAATAACGACTGGTGTATTCACCAATGGTATAACGGTCACCTTCAAGAAAATCAAAATCAATCTTGAGTCTGTCCTTGCTCCAGCCATGCACTTTGTCATGCGCTTCGACATAAATAATAGCATTTTCTGGCAAAGTCACACCCGGCAAGCTGCGGGTAAAGGGTTGTTCATGCTCATGCGGGTGATATAAAACACGTTTACCAAGTACTTTACCATCAGTATCAACCACTTGCCATGCATCGGCATAATGGTCCCAGCCGGTGTCATTGTGCTTTAACGTCACATGAAAAGTCCAGCTCTTACCGCCATTGTTCGACCTTAAGTCAACTTTTACAATTTCAACTTCACCCGCCTGTAGCGGTAAAGAGAAAGCAACAAGCTGCGGCAATATAACAAGCAGACTTATTAATTTTATTATGCGAAACATATTAATCTCCAAAAAAATACTAAAGCTCAAAAAACATTAAACCTCAAAAAATATTAGGCCAAGGTACAATGTAACCGCTGCAAACACACCGGCAATCACATCATCAAACATCACGCCAAAACCATTTTTTAAATTTCTATCCACCCAGCTTGCTGGCCAGGGTTTAAAAATATCAAAGAAACGAAAGATAAAGAATCCGGCAGTAATCCAGATTGCCAGTTCAAACATTGTTAAAGATGCATACGGTACCGCAAACATAGTAACGAAAAATCCGACCACCTCGTCCCAGACAATCGCGCCATGATCGGCCACACCTAATGCCTTACCGGTGTAATGTGCACAAACACAACCCGGTATAAAAAGAACAGCTATTAAAATTATAAAATTTTGTGGCTGAGATACCGACCACTCAACATAGTGAGCAACCACAATATATAAAGGAATCGCCGCTAACGTACCCACTGTACCTGATGCAATGGGTGACAAGCCTGAACCAAGCCACATACTAATTGCATGTATGGGATTAAGTAACATTTTTGCTGTTGCTCTTTTTGCTGCTGTTATTTCTACCGGCATTTATATATAACCCTCTAAGATTCTATTCACTGAAATGTTCATAACCCAATCGGGGTAAATCGACTGGCTTATTATTATCCAGAAGTTGAACCCCTTTTGTTGCAACCACTTCACCAATACAGGTTATTGGTAATGCTGTCTGACTGATTAATTTTTTCAATGCTGCTTCTCTGCAAGGCGCAACAGTAAATACAAGTTCATAGTCATCACCACCGCTTAATGCATAGCGACGTGCCTGTTCTTTATCGGCAATAGCTGGCAATGGAATGGTATTTAAATCAAGATTAATACCACATTGGCTGGCTTCTGCAATATGTGCAATATCAGCCACCAATCCGTCTGAAATATCAATGCAGGCATTCGCAATGCCCTGCAAACTTAAGCCCAGATCAACCCGTGCTGCAGGCTGGTTCAAACGTGTTACAAAATATTGCTCACTATCACTTAATACCTCTGAAGATGACAAACAGACCAACCCATAGGCAGCTTCGCCCGTACAGCCACTTAAATAAACTTTGTCACCTACTTTTGCGCCCGAGCGTAGTAAGGCTTGTGAGCTATCAACATACCCGGCAAGAGTAATAGTGATACTTAGTGGTCCACGGGTTGTGTCACCACCAATCAAATTTAGTTGGTACTGGTTAGACAGTTGCAACAAACCCTTTGAAAAATCAGCTAACCAATCTTTATTCACTGCTGGTAAAGAAATATTAAGGGTGAACCATTTTGGCATTGCTCCCATTGCAGCTAAATCACTTAAGTTAACCACCAATGCTTTATAAGCAACATTATATGCCGATGTATTTAACGGGAAATGTATACCTTCGTTCAGGGTATCGGTGCAAACAACCAGCTTTTTATTTTCAGGGACAGAAACAATGGCCGCATCATCACCGACACCAAGATGAATATCAGAGCTGCTTTTTTTGTTAGTGATATTAGAAAAATATTGTTTAATAATATCAAATTCTAATGGTGGCATAATCAGCCTCAGCTTCAGACAAAAAATAAGATTGCTTAACTTCGTTGGCAGCAACAGAACTAAAATTATCCTGGAGCATACTGATTTCTATCTAAAATAAACTTATACCCGTCATACCAGCGAAAGCGGGTATCCAGCCTATATGAACAGCCTTTCTTAATTTTTCTGGATTCCCGCCTGCGCGGGAATGACAGGCATTTTATCAAAATTATCTAAATATTAATGCAACAATAACTCTATTTTTTATTAGCCTTAAACTCTACTGCGCGACTTTGCTCAGCTACTTTATCCAGAATTCCATTTACAAATTTATGACTTTGTTCGGCACCAAAAGTTTTAGCTAACTCAATGGCTTCATTAATAACAACTTTATATGGGATATCAATTTTCTGGGTTAATTCATATGCACTTAATTGTAAAATCGCACGTTCAACCGGATCAATTTCATTAATATCCCGACTTAAAAAAGGAACTAACGTTTCATTTAAGCCTTCTACCATTGATGAAACTTTAAAAATCAGTTCTTCAAAATATGTCTCGTCAATATTTTTACCACGCTTGGCATCTAAACATTGTGCAGCTATATCATCAATTTTATTTCCGCTGAGATGCCATTCATACAAACCCTGAACGGCGAGTTGCCTTGCACGGCTGCGCGCACTTACTTTCATTTAACCAATTTCTTTTAATAGATTAACCATTTCAATTGCCGACAAGGTTGCTTCCGCACCTTTGTTGCCTGCTTTTGTACCTGAGCGTTCAATGGCTTGCTCAATGGTATCAACCGTTAACACCCCAAATGAAACAGGAATATCGGCCTGTAATGAAACGCTCGACATGCCTTTAACACATTCACCAGCAACAAAATCAAAGTGCGGTGTACCACCTCTGATGACTGCTCCTAATGCGATAATCGCATCATATTTTTTATTATTCGCCATGCGTTGAATAGCTAAAGGTAATTCAAATGCACCAGGCACTCGAACCACTTCAATATCTGCATCACTCGCACCATGGCGCTTTAAGGTATCAATCGCACCTTCCAGTAAACTTTCCACTACAAAGCTGTTAAAACGTGCAACGGCAATACCAAAACGTGCGCCTTTAACAACCAAATCACCTTCTACTATTTTTGTGCTCATACTTCTGTTCCTTAATCATTGTTCCTGTAACTTCCCGGGTTACGCTTTGCTTCATCCGGGCTACACTATTTTTAATATCTATAAATAAATATGCATGGTTAGTCATGCACGTATTCCACCACATCCAGGCCAAAGCCGGACAGCGCATGCATTTTTTTCGGTGCGCTCAATACACGCATGTGCCGCACACCCAGCTCAGATAAAATTTGTGCACCGATACCAAACGTTCGCAAGTCTTCTTTGTTGTCGGCAGAATGATCTTCATCCTTATCTTCATTACTGTAGCGTTTAACCTGACTTAAAACCGTATCGGCTAAATTATCGGGGCGTAAAATAACCACCACACCCACGCCTTCATCGGCAATGCGCTTCATTGCATCGTGTAATGGCCAACCACAATCCGAACGTTTGCTTGCGAAAAAATCACAAATACTGTTTTCAACATGCACCCGCACCAATACTGGCTTGTCTGAATCAATTTCACCTTTCACCAGCGCAAGATGTGCGCTGCCATCATGGGCATTACGAAAAGCATGTAATCTGAATTCACCAAACTCAGTCGGTAAATTTGATTCGGCGATATGCTCGACACTTTTCTCGTTATGTAAACGGTATTCGATTAAATCGGCAATGGTACCCATTTTAATATTATGTTCTGTGGCAAACACTTCCAGATCGGCACGGCGTGCCATCGAGCCATCTTCATTTAATATCTCAACAATCACCGAAGCTGGTTCTTTACCGGCAAGCCTCGCCAGATCACAACCTGCTTCGGTATGCCCTGCCCGGGTTAATACACCACCGGGTTGCGCCATTAAAGGGAAAATATGACCGGGTTGCACAATATCCGCCGAAGAAGCGTTAGCTGCAACGGCAGCTTGAACCGTTACCGCACGATCAGCGGCTGAAATACCCGTGGTAACACCTTTAGCCGCTTCTATCGAGACGGTAAAGTTGGTTGACTGCGCTTCGTTATTTTCCTGCACCATTAACGGTAAACGAAGCTGCTTACAGCGTGCTTCGGTTAAGGTTAAACAGATTAAACCCCGACCATAACGTGCCATAAAATTAATATCATCGGCTTGTACCGCTTCGGCTGCGATAATCAGGTCGCCTTCATTTTCGCGATCTTCATCATCCATCAAAATAATCATTTTACCTTGACGAAAATCTTCTATCAGTTCTTTTGTTGTGTTAAGTGCCATTTTAATTACTTTATAAACCCGTGTTGCGCTAAAAATTCTAAATTAATATTTCCAGTATCCAGCTCTGCATTGGCAGCTTGCTCGCCTAAAACCAGCCGCTCCAGATAGCGTGTGATTAAATCCACTTCCAGATTAACCTTTGAACCACTTGCCAACTGCTGCAAGCTGGTTTCTTCCAGCGTGTGCGGCACAATGTTTAAATCAAACACGGCACCTTTAACTTCGTTGACCGTCAGGCTAATCCCTTCGACACAAATCGAGCCTTTTTTAGCAATGTATTTAGCTAAACTGTCGGGTGCCTTAATTTTAAACTGCTCCGAATGACCAACGACAGTGCGTGAAATAATTTCACCCACGCCATCCACATGGCCACTTACCAAATGCCCGCCCAAACGGGTCGTTGGCGTAAGTGCTTTTTCCAGATTCACCACCGTTCCCACAGACAATGTTTTAAAAGTCGTGTACGCCAATGTTTCTCCAGACACATCCGCCCAAAAACCATCCCCCGGCAATTCCACCGCAGTCAGGCAAACACCATTAACCGCAATACTGTCGCCCAGCTTTACATCGCCCAAATCCAGCTTACCAGTGGCAATGCGCACACGCATATCGTTCCCGCTGGGGACGATTGCTTCAATATGGCCTTTGGCCTCGATGATTCCGGTAAACATAGCGCGCTATTATATAAGGTATATCAGGAGAGTGTTGCGATAATTCGGATATCTTCACCAAATTGTCTTATTTCTTTGATATTTAACTGAATTTTATCACTCATTTGCCGAATAAGCGGCAAGGTAAACAAGCCGCGGGCATTATTCCCCATTAAAACAGGGGCCAGATAAATAATAAGTTCATCGACTAAATCCGCGGTAACAAAACTCCCAGCCAGATTTGCGCCTGCTTCAACCATCACTTCATTTATTTGCAACGAGGCCAGGTATTTGAGGATGGCCTGCAAATCCAGGCCATTGGCATCTTTTTCAATATACATCACCTTTACGCCCACGTTTTCCAGTGATGTTATTTTTTGCTCATCGGTGCTGTTACTAAAGACTAAAACATCACCGCTTTGCTGGATGACTTTTGCTGTCGCCGATAATTTCAGCTCGCTATCAAGAATGACACGTAAAGGCTGTGGGTTATCGGTGTGCATACCGACATGCTCCAGTACTGGATTACCTAATCGCACGGTAAGCGAAGGATCGTCATGCAAAATGGTACCAATACCGGTTAGCATCGCCGAACTGCGCGCACGCCATTGCTGCACATCATGGCGTGCAGCTTCACCTGTTATCCACTTGCTTTCACCCGATGCCATCGCAGTACAGCCATCAACACTCATTGCCATTTTTACGCGCACAAACGGTAAGCCCTGTTGCATGCGTTTGATAAAACCGGGGTTCAATAAACGAGCTTGCTCTTCTAACAAACCGATTTGTACTTCGATGCCAGCCTGTTTTAATTTTTCGAAACCCTGACCGGCAACCTTGTCATGTGGATCTTGCATGGCCGCCATCACACGCGCCACACCTGCTTTAATTAAACTGTCGGTACACGGAGGGGTTTTACCTGCATGACAACACGGTTCAAGAGTGACATATACCGTTGCTCCTTTCGCCTGGCCACCGGCTTGCAGTAAAGCATTAATTTCGGCATGCGCTTCGCCAGCTTTTTTATGCCAGCCTTCGCCAACGATTATGTTGTCTTGTGTTATAACACAACCCACTCGCGGATTGGGTTGGGTGGTATGCAAACCTTTTTTTGCCAACCGGATTGCACGCGACATAAATTCATGATCATAAGCATTGAAGGTCGTCATCTTATTGCTCACTATTTTTTATCGTCCGGTAACAACGACTGTTGTTTACGCTTATCTTCCGGCGATGGAACGTTTTTTAATTTCTCGATCTCATCCTGAAAAGCACTGACATCTTCAAAACTGCGATACACTGATGCAAAACGCACAAACGCCACCTGATCCAGATCACGCAGCTCATCCATTATCCAGTTACCGATTAAAGATGAAGACAACTCCCGCTCACCCGTTGCACGAATGCGTTTTAAGATTCGACTAACACTGGCTTCAATTTCATTGGTATCCACCGGCCGTTTTTCCAGTGAACGTGATATACCGGCCACTAATTTTTCTTCATTAAATGGTTCACGGCGACCACTGTTTTTAATTACTCGCGGCATCACCAGCTCGGCAGTTTCAAACGTTGTAAAACGTTCGCTGCATTCCGTGCATTCACGACGACGACGCACGCTGGAACCATCATTGGTTAAACGTGAATCAATGACCCGGGTATCTTCTGCGTTACAAAATGGACAGTACATTCAGGCTCGTATTTATAACGTTATTAAATATTCCCCGTCATACCCGCGAAGGCGGGAATCCAGCCATTAAATTCAGGCCGTTCTAAAAACCTCTGGATACCCGCCTTCGCGGGTATGACGAACTAATTTTAGTTCTTTTTTAAAAACTATTAACCACAAAGAACACAAAGAACACAAAGAACACAAAGAACACAAAGAAGAAATAAAATAATTAGTCATTACGGACAATAGCACGGCAATCTTGTTGGCTGTAGCGTGTAACAATCAGATTGCCACATTTTGTTCGCAGCTAAAGGTTCCTCGCAATGGCATAGATATTACAAATATTTCTTTGTGCCCTTCGTGTTCTTCGTGGTTAAAAAAATTACCCATAAACCGGCAAGCGTTTACAAATCTCTAATACTTTTTGTTTAACCGAATCCACCACTGACTGCTCACCAAGGTTGTCCAGCACATCACAAATCCAGCCTGCAAGTTCAGCGGCATCGGCTTCGTTAAAACCACGCGTGGTAATCGCCGGTGTGCCAATACGCAAACCACTGGTAACAAACGGTGACTGCGGATCATTGGGCACGGAGTTTTTGTTAACCGTAATGTTGGCTGCACCGAGTGCGGCATCGGCTTCTTTGCCGGTCATGCCTTTGTTAATCAGGTCAACAAGAAACAAGTGGTTATCCGTTCCTTTCGATACAATATTATAACCGCGCTCGATTAATACTTTTGCCATCGCCTGCGCATTCACAACAACCTGTTTCTGGTAGATTGTAAATTCAGGCTCAAGGGCTTCTTTAAACGCAACCGCTTTGGCCGCAATCACATGCATTAGTGGGCCACCCTGAATACCGGGGAAAATAGCCGAGTTGAATTTCTTTTCGATTTCTTCATTGCGTTTGGCCAGAATAATACCACCACGAGGGCCACGTAATGTTTTATGTGTGGTTGAGGTGGTTACATCGGCAATCCCCACTGGGTTCGGGTAAACACCCGTTGCAACCAAACCGGCAACGTGTGCCATGTCCACCATTAAATACGCACCCACACTGTCGGCAATATCACGAAAACGCTGCCAGTCAACAATACGTGAATAGGCACTAAAACCGGCCACGATCATTTTTGGTTTGTGTTCTTTGGCCAGGGCTTCTACCTGCTCATAGTCAATTTCGCCGGTGTCATTATTTAAACCGTACTGCACGGCATTATAAATTTTGCCGGAAAAGCTCACTTTGGAACCATGGGTTAAATGCCCACCATCAGCCAGGCTCATACCCAGTACCGTGTCACCCGGCTGGCAAAGTGCCATATAAACCGCAGCATTGGCCTGCGAGCCGGAATGCGGCTGCACATTGGCATAATCGGCACCAAATAATTTTTTAACGCGGTCGATGGCCAACTGTTCAGCTGCATCCACATACTCACAACCACCGTAATAACGTTTAGCCGGATAGCCTTCGGCGTATTTATTGGTGAGCACAGAACCTTGAGCTTCCATAACCCGTGGGCTGGTGTAATTTTCAGACGC
>VAPL010432563.1_pt1 | contig 11458 bp, 12 predicted proteins | sample 3395061 | NCBI WGS metagenome assembly VAPL01 (sample SAMN08290444, study PRJNA428436) | hydrothermal vent metagenome | isolation source: Deep-sea hydrothermal vent chimney 2 | place: Pacific Ocean: Juan De Fuca Ridge | depth 2182 m m
CCCAGTTTGGCGAGCAGGGGGATAAAATCAGGGCGGGAGATGCGGGTTATACATTTACCGGCCCCATGATGCTTGGCCAGCAGGCTGGCGAGGAGATTGGTTTCATCGCTGTCGGTGACGGCAATGACGAGATCGGCCCGATCCAGCCCCTCATCGAGAAGGCTGTGGGCGTCTAAGCCGTCAATATTGAGGACAGTGGTAGTGTTAAGATTTTCGGCCAGAAAATCGCAGCGCCCGGCATCCTGTTCAATTAGCCGGACATTTACCTTTTTCTGCTCCATCTGTCGGGCTACCATGAAACCAATGGCGCCGCCGCCAATGATGAATACCTGCTTTGGCTCATGGCTCATGAGATGCACCAGACCGCTGGTGGACGACATATCGCTCTTGCGGGCCACCATGTAAATCCGATCCTCGGCCTGAATGATATCTCCGCCCCTGGGAATTATGGTTTTTTCTTGGCGGATAATGGCCACAATAACCCCCATTATGCCTTGCAGTTCCAGAAGCGATTTGCCGATATTGGAGTTTCCAGCCGTCACCGTGTAGCCGAGGAGGATGACCTGACCGTGGGCGAATTCCGCTGATTCAAAGGCCCCGGAGAGGGTGGAAAGACGCAGAATTTCATCACCAATGGCTCGGTCAGGGCTGGTGAGGAGATCAATCCCCAGGGCCTTTTCATTCAGGGCGGTGTTCTGGGAATAAAAGTCTTCATTACGAACCCTGGCAATACGGGTTCTGATCTTATAATTTCGGGAGATAATACAGGCCACCAGATTGACCTCATCACTATTGGTGACTGCCACGAGAAGATCGGCACGTTCAATACCCGCCTCCTCCAGCACCTTGATAGAGGCCCCGCTGCCACAGACGGGGAGGACATTAAGTTCCCGTTCCAGACGGTTTAATTTAGCGGCCTCCCGGTCAACGAGGACAACGTCGTGCCCTTCATCTGAAAATTTAGCGCTCAGGTGATAACCAACGGCTCCGGCCCCTATAATGACGATTCGCATAATTTAGTTTTTAATTGTGATTACGTCTTTTCCTGCGTAAACGATATCAACAAACCGCACTCCGGAAGGAGATAATCCTCCGAGGTGTAAGCGTTTCAGGGACGCTCTGATGTGTGTGATTGAGTTCCCCAATTTATATTTCCTGTATATTGGGGGACTCAAGCGCGTGCAGCAGGGTGTTCATGGAGCGCTTACTTTCCTGCCAGGAAATTATCGCCCACGAGGGGCAGATCTCGTCCCGCAAATACCAGAGCCCAGCCTCATTCCTGCCGAGACGTTCAGTGAGATGGCATTTAAACTTGTCATTTTCTTCTGCCGTTAAGTCGTGGAACATCCAGGCCCAGGAGTTAATTGCCTCCTCCCTCGTTTTATAACTGTGGCCGGGCGGCAGGTCAATAAAATCAAGCCGGGCGTGAATACCCATTTGATAAAGAATATTTATGGTATAGATATAATCCGGCCCCGGATGGAAGGGGCGGCCAATGGCAGTAAACATGGCGGGATCAAAGGGGCCGCTGCCCACCCGGTCGCCGATAAACACCCAGCCGCAGGCCGCCCGCCGCAGCTTGTCAAGGGCATCGTTTAAGTCGTCAACGGCCAGGGAGCGGGAGGCTATTATCAGATCATATTGCCCTAATCCCATGGCCTGCCAGTCATCCTCCCAGGCTCCTTGGCAGGTGGTTATATTATCAAGACCCTCCTGGGTGGCTCTGTCAGCAAGAATAGTCAGCATTTCAGATGAAAAGTCAACTGCCGTTATCTCCTTGACCCTGCGGGCGACAGGAATGGTGAGTGTGCCGGGCCCGCAACCCATATCAAGGACGCTCATTCCGGAGGAGAGGGGCAGCCTCTTAAGAAATTCTTTGACATACACCGAATCTTTATGACGTCTGGCAAAACCCTTCGCCCGTTTATTCCAGTCCTCGGATGTTTTGCGCGGCCCGGTCTTGCGGCGCCTAACCTCCTGCCACTTTTGATTCCAGTCAATCACGAATTTTTTTCCTTAAATCAGGCATGGTTTCCGGCTTGCTGGCATCCCATATTTTTGCCTCGTTACCGGTGGCGGTAACATTTTCATAGATACCTTTATCGCGCCGTACCAGCTTGGTGAATCCCATATTCTTCAGGGCGCTGTTCCCCTTGGGGGTACTGATACCCACGAGTGAGATAAGACGTTTGACCGGAGCGCCGCATTGCGGGCATTTACTGAACTTGGCGCTGTACATGGACTGAGTCAGTTCAAAAGTCCTGCCCAGAGCGCAGCCCTCTCCCTCATGTTCATATTCATAAACCGGCATAATGTTCTTCCCCAATTCCATGTGTCTATGTTCAGGGCGTATGACAATACGCCCCTACGGCGGGGCCTTACCCCGTATCCCAAAAGTGGTTAAGGTTTTAACCGCTGGGGGGGTGGAGTTCCCGGTTATTTGAGCCGCAGACAGTTCAGCATGACCGTAGTCTTGCCCTCCTCCGAGTTCAGATCAATCTTTTTGGTCATTATTTTATAGTCATCCCCGGCCTTGGCTAAGAATTTATAAAGGGTCTGGCGCCGCAGGTCATGGGCTAGATAAATTGAGCCGTCAGGTTTTAATAATTTTTTAAAGGTCTTGAGCAGGGGCTCAAGGAGATCTTCCCGGAAAAGAATTTCCGCCCCGATTATGGTATCAAAAGGCTCCATATTGGCTGGTTTAGTCCAGTCCAAGGAGGCAAAGGCTGGTTTCACATGGCTGGCGGCGGCGCTTACCCTCTGAAAATCCATAATTATAGTTTCGTAATCGCTCAAGGTAACCTCAAATCCCTGGGCCGCGGCCGCCAGACCGGGGGCACCAAGCCCGGCTCCTAACTCCAGCAGCCTGGGCCCGGCCTGGGCCGGATTAAGGGATACGGCGACTTCGGCCAGAATTATGGCCGCCTCCCAGAGTTTAATCCAGAAGGGGAACTCAGCTATATTGGCGAAGGGGTCACGGCCCTGGAGAATATCTTCCAGATCCTGAACCTGTAATAATTGCAGATTTATGTCCCTGATTTTCAGGGGCGCAAAATCAACTTTGTAATTGCGGCGGATACGGCGTAAGATCTTTGCCTCTTTATCAGGCAGGTCAATTTTCATTTTATAAATACCTGTACTTTGTAATTTCAACCCTCAGCTTTGGGGTATGAACAAAAAAAGCTGCTCAATCACAATGATTGAACAGCTTTTTTAAGCGGTAAAACGCTTGGCTTCGGCTAATTAGCAGCCTTCAACAGCCCTTCTCATTCTTTTGGGGCTTACTTTTACTTTTTTGCCTACTTCCAGCTTCTTGGCATTATGCTCGCTGCATTTCAAGGTTACAGAGGAACCGTTAACGGCGGAAACCTCGCAGGTGAAGGAATAAGCAACAACCGCGGAGGTAGCGGTGAATGCCATTGCCAGAACCAATGCTAAAATTTTCTTGTTCATTTTACTCTCCTTTCAGTTAGTTAATGATTAAAAAATAAGGCCTACAACCTATATAATAATTATTCTTACAAGGGCGACAATTACTAATCTAATCAATCTATCTTTTAGTTCTTTGAAGTTTTACCTTGACTCTGTCACCGGCTCTAAAACCTTGAGCTCGTTTTACATTGCAATTTTTTAAAATAATAACATCTCCCCGTACTTCCTGGATCTCACAGCTTACCGTCGCGGAAAGGGCAGGCAGCCCTGAAAACAATATGGAGAAAAGAATAAGGGGAAGAATGAATTTCATGTTATTAAAATAATCAATTACAAAAGGAAATAATAAAATAACGAAACTAAATTAGTACATAACAGGGAATCATGTCAATAAAAAACCAGCCGTTGTCCCACAAAGTTAGATAAAATATAATTATTTTAAAACTTGTTTCAGATCACGGGCGATAACTTTGTGACTGGTCCAGCCGGTATAGCGTTTTACCACATTACCATTGCGGTCTATAATAAAGGCGGTGGGAATACCAATAATACCGCCAAAATCACGGGTTATTTTGTCAGTGGCGATGGCCACGGGATAATTCATACCGGTCTGGCTGATAACCCGGTTGACGGCTTCGGTGCCGTCCTGATTCACCGACAGCCCGATAACTGAAAAACCTTTGGGAGCAAATTCCTTTTGGAGACTGATTAGAGAGGGAACCTCCTGCATGCATGGGGGACACCAGGTAGCCCAGAAAACCACCAGCACCACCTTACCCCGGAAGTCTTTTATGTCAATAGTCTTGGCGGAACCGTTTAGGGCTGTAACCGAAAATTCAGGTGCTTTGGTAGTCGCCTGAGCCGGAGGAGTAACAGAGAAGGTTCCGAGAATAAGTGCCGCGATTATTATAGTGATAAATTTCATGATATTCCTCATTAAATTGGTTTATAACAGAAGATGCTGTTCAATAATAAGCTTTTACCTCCATAATATAACCATTAAAAGATAATATACCATTTATACCTAAATGCTTCAATCTGTCAATCAAAAGCCGCTAACCTCTGATAAATGCGTTTATAAATGGCAGATTTTTATCATAGTCGCCGGCGGTGTCTTTATGGCCACCATGGACAGTTCCATGGTCAACCTGGCTCTGCCGGCAATTATGAGCGATTTCGGCAGTCCTTTGAAGGATACGGAATGGGTCTCTCTCATCTATCTTCTTGTCATAAGCTCAACCCTGTTAATCTGGGGCAATCTCTCCGACCGTCTGGGGCGGCGAATGGTCTACCCCCTGGGGCTGTCGGTTTTTGCCATGGGTTCTTTGGCCTGTGCCTGGTCGCCGGATTTTTATTTTTTGATTATGGCCCGTTTGTTACAGGGACTTGGAGCCGCCATGATGATGTCCACCGGCCCGGCGATCATTAAAGAGACCTTCCCGCCGCATGAACTGGGCCGAGCCCTGGGGCTTATCGGTACCTCGGTGTCTCTGGGGCTGATGACCGGCCCTCTTGTGGCTGGTATCGCCTTGCAGTTTGCCTCCTGGCGGGCCATGTTTCTGCTGACCTTTCCCATTGGCCTGCTGCTCTTTTTCGCGGCCCGGCGTTATTTACCCCGTCGGCGGCCCCGTGGCGGGAAGCTGTTGCTCTCCTGGTCCCCGGCTCTGGCCTGGATAATATTACTGACCACTGCCTCGCTAACTATCACCTACGCGGCCTCATCCGTCTGCTCCCTTACCGTGCTAACGGTTTTAATCGTCATCGTTCTCCTGGCCCTGATTTGTTTTATCCGGCTGGAGACCTGCAGTTCGCTGCCGCTTATAACCCCAGGGCTATTGGTCAGGCGTTATATGTCCAGCGCCCTGCTGTGCGCCATGCTCTCCTTTATGCAACTTTTCGCGGTCTTGATTATTACGCCCTTTTATCTTGATCGGGTTCTCAACCTGCCCAAGATTCAAATCGGTTTGATTATGATGTCTATTCCCTTGGCCGCCATGGGACTGGCCCCCCTGGCCGGCTGGTTGTACGGGCGCTTTACGGCCCGTGTTCTCTGTACCTTTGGCCTGCTGGCGGCAAGCTGCGGGGCCTGGTTGTTAAGCCTTGTTCCGTCGGCTGACTGGGTAGCGGTTATTTTTCCTCTGACCCTTATCGGCGGTGGTCAGGCCATTTTTTTAAGTCCTAACAGCGCCTCGGTATTAAGGTGGATAGAAAAGGAGAATACCGGCAAGGCGGCGGCCCTGCTGGCCACCGGCCGTAATTTGGGGATGATTATGGGGGTCGGTATGGCCAGTATTGCCTTTTCGCAGGTTTTCAGCCAATTAACCAATGGTCTGGATATGCGGGATTACTCCCCTGCCCATGTTGAGGCCTTTATCAAGGCTATGCGCCGGGTCTATCAGGCAGCCGCCATCACCGGCCTGTTGAGTGTGATTGTTTCCGCTCTGCGTGGTAAGCGGCGAAAGAATTAGACTTTAAGGTCTAACAGGGCCATGGGCCTGTTGCCGGGGTGGCTTTTGTCTATCAGCTCATCTTTTAGACGGCGCATGAGGTTTGTCTCTTTACTCACGCATTGCAGATTTGTCTGTTGAAAAAGGGGGGTGAGAACTTCTTGAAGTTCTGGCAGGTGAGCCCGCAGAAAATCCGCCGCCCCTTCATTGGAGAGCGAGAAAACCCCCCGCAGGTGTTGGCCCTCGCTGCGCAGATCAAGATGAACATCGCCGAGACGGCTCATGGTCAGATAAAACGAAAGGCCGTAACCACCTTCTTTATCCTGGCCTTTGGAACTTTGACCTTCAAAGGAAAATAACCATTCACCCCAGCCATTGTTGCCCTGGAAAAAAACGGGAAACAGTAAAAAATTATTGGGGGGCTGCCTGATGGGCTGACTAGGAGATGCCATATCAGGGGAACCTGGTTTGTGGGGCTGAGTCTGAGATGATTCTTCTGCCCAGCCGCTGTTAATTCGGCCATGGGCCTCTAAAATTTTGGAAAGCAGCAGGATATCAGGCGGCATATCCTTGAGCGGAGCGCTGGTCTTGATGAATTCCGATAATCCCGCCTTACCCTGATTTATGGCGGCCATCTGGGCAGTTAACTTCAGGGGCTCGGGGGTCGGGCCAATGGTATAACTCACGCTCTCCGGCAGGTTAATGGCAGTGGTCAATGGGTTGTCGGTTTTGGCCAGCAGGGGCAGCATTAGACGCAGAAGAGATAAAACACCTTTGTCGGCGGGAAGCGGGGTTAAGCTCCGGCCGTCTGGTAAGACCTCAAAGACAAGCTGGCCCATGGCCAAGGGGGTCAGTGTGCGGGCGCTGAATATACCGGAGTCTGTTTGCACCACTACTCCGCCGTCCGGGGTCTGGGAGATTACCCGGCCGCTTATCACTTGGCCGGGGGTAAGCTTCGCCGCTGCCGTGTTTAAGGCGGCCTGCTCTCCGGTCTGGGCGGTAACTTTTGTCTGAGCCTTGTTGGCCGGGGTGTTGGTTGCTGAGGGCTGGCTGTTGATTCTCATTTTGTGACTTCAGCGTGATGTCTGAAAGTAATAATAAACTACCTGATTATAAATTTAGCGGTACCGCTGAATAGTTGATAATAATTATTATAGCTGTTTACTTTCCCAGCAAAAGGCCTTACAATAATAATACCAATAAGCAACAAGAATATATTACCACTATTTGGCGGAAGATGGGCCGGTAAATAGCGGGATTAGTGCCTTTCGCGGTGGTTGATGGCTTGCCGTGCCTTGTCTTGACAGGGCATAGTCTTAATAATTTTCAGCAGAAGGGGGGGAAGAGAAATGGGTATTTTCACGCAGCTTGGTATGGAAAATAATGATCAGGCAAGTATTGACTGGGAGATTACTCCTGCCAATTCCTTTACCATTTTTGAGAGTTGGGGCAGTAAGACCAGGATGATTCGTAATAACCGGGAGCGTTATTATTATTTTTTTATTGATACCTGGCGGCAGCCGCCCCGGCTCTGTCTTATGGAACGGGGGATTAAGCACGCCAAAATTCTCGCTGAGATCAAGGCCCCGGCTGAACTGATTAAACATTGCGTCTCTTCTCAGGGCGGCAAAGCCGGGCTGGATAAATGCTATGCCGTTGATGAGGGTTTAAAGAACTGGCTCAGTGATAATATTTTGAGGGCGAATCATAACGAGTCTCTGGTGACGATTATCAAAGAGGAAGAGACGCCTGAAGATATGGGCTCTCCCCTGGCTCTTAATGATGGCACTTACCCTGAGCTGAACCGAATTATCCTGCGGCGGGCGGGGGAAAAGCTTGCCGATGACGCCATTACCGCCCTGGCCAGGAGCCACAACTTTTTCGATAAAAAATATAATCCAGCCGGCCGCTTTGATAATTATCTCGTTGATAGTGGTGATAAAGATATCGCCATTGATCTTAGAACTGGTCTGATGTGGCAGCGTTATGGTTGTGATATAAGCTCTATCCGTCATATCAGGGAGTATGTTGCCGGGGTAAACGATGCGGGGCTGGCGGGCTTTCATGACTGGCGGCTGCCGACCATGGAGGAGGCCTGGTCGCTTCTTGAGAGAAAACAGAATAATAAGGGGCTCTATCTGCACCCCGCCTTCGGTAAGGGTCAGCCTTTCATCTTCCTCGCTGACGCCAGAATTCCGGGGGGGTATTGGTTTATGGACTTCAAACAGGGGACAGTATTCTGGGCCTCCGGTACGATTCCCGGCGGTTTTGGCAGGCTTTGCCGCAGTATTTAGACAGCCGCCTCTCAAGCGACCGGGTGATAATTAAGTTCTGGATGTAACTCACGCGGTCGTTTGATTAATAGTTACACTCCGGTGGTTATTGTTACTTTTAGGCATTACGCTGAATAGTTACAATATTTATATGAAAGTCATCTGCCAAGGATATTGGCCTTGCTACGACTTTCATGTTCCGTTGTGCCCTGGTTGACCAGGCATGGCTGTTGGTTATCATTACCGGCTTTCCGGCACCCCGAGTTTTTTGAGGATCATTGCCAGGGGGCAGACCTTGGTAAAACCGAACTGCATGAGGTTGGCCCCCACAAAAGCGGTGAACCAGAACCAGTTGGGATTAATGAAAATACCCAGTCCCAGGCTAATGAGGATAAAAGCCCCGGCGATGAAGTGAACCCAGTCATTTACTACCATATCTTTCTCCTTGTTCGTAGTTATGATTAAAATGTCCAGTAAAGAGGGCAGGTTTGCTAAATCCTTATTTAGCCGGGCAGAATAAATTTTTCATAGTGGAAATAAGTTCTAAAATACGCTCATCGGCTATCCGGTTATATATATAATTGGCCTCCTTGCGGGAGGCGATTATATGCTTGTTGCGGAGTATGGTGAGATGCTGGGAGACATTGGCGTTGGAGGTTTTAACCTCGGAGCGAAGATCACCAACCGTTAATTCCTTGTCCTGCAGAAGGCATAATATCCGCATCCTGATAGGATGTGACATGGTCTTTAAGAGGGCGGCCACATGCTCAACATCTTCATCTTTCATATCATTTTTCATGTACATAATCCCAAGCTGTAATTTGTGAATCCGGTATAATAAATACTGGGCGTTGACTGGTTAGCCAACCGGCATTTAAGTATTTAATTTAATGTCATATGCCGAAAATGTAAAGGACTAAAATAGGCGCTGATGGAGGTCAACGCTTCAGCAGGTCGCGGTGACGGATGGTAAGTGCTCTGATATCAAGCTGATGGGCCAGGTACTCGGCCACGGCCACCGAGCGGTGGCGGCCGCCGGTGCAGCCAATGGCAATGGTGAGATAGGTTTTGCCTTCCCTGGCGTAAGAGGGAATGAGAAAGTCAAAAAGGGGCCGAAGCCGAGCCAGAAATTCTTCGGCCTCGGGGGTCTGGAGGACATAATCGGCTACTGGTTGTTCTTGGCCGCTCATCTCCTTTAATTCCGGCACAAAATAGGGATTGGCCAGGAAGCGGACATCAAATACCAAATCGGCCTCTGGCGGCAGGCCGTGCTTGAAGCCAAAGGACAGCAGGTCAACCTTTAAGCCAGTTTCTCGGGCTGATTCGTATTCTTTTAAGAGGACGGCCCGTAGTTGATGGGGGGTAAGGCTGGAGGTATCAATGATAATATCCGCCAATTCCCGCAGACCGGTAAAACGACGTTTCTCCAGAGCGATACCGTCCCGCACGGATTCGCTGGCGGTGGGATGCAGGCGGCGCATGGCGCTGAAACGCCGCAGGAGAATATCAGCCGCCGCTTCAAGGTATATGAGCCGCAGGTTGGGGACAGTTTCCCGCAGTTCACTGATTACACGGGGATAATTATTGTAGAATTCCTCATCCCTGGTATCCATAACCAAGGTTAGGCGGCGTTTGCCGGGCTGGATTATTTTAGCCACCAGGTCGGGCAACAAGAGGGCGGGGAAGTTATCAATACAGAAAAATCCGGCGTCCTCCAGGGCGTGCAAGGCGGTACTCTTACCGGCTCCGGAGAGGCCGGTGAGTAAGATAAGCTGAGGGGATATTTCCGGCATGTTATTTCAACTTGGGGGCGCGGCGATATTTAGAGGGCAGTATGCCCATATTCTCACGATATTTGGCCACCGTCCGGCGGGCGATCTTGATACTGCTCTCCTGAGCCAGAACCTTGACAATGGCCATATCGCTTAATGGTTTATGCGGGTCTTCGGCCTGAATCAGCCTTTTCATCTTGACCTTGATACTCTCTGAGGCCAGGGCCTCCTCGCCGCCGGTTCTGGCAATGGCGGAATTAAAGAAGTATTTTAACTCAAAAAGTCCCTGAGGGGTATGGACGTATTTATTGGTGGTCACCCGGCTGATGGTGGATTCGTGCATATTTATATCATCAGCGACATCCTTCAGGATGAGGGGCCGCATATAATCAGGCCCTTTTTCAAAAAAATTATGTTGAAATTTAAGCAGGCTCTCCACCACATTATAAATGGTGCGCTGGCGCTGCTGGATGCTCTTAATGAGCCACATAGCCGACTTTAATTTACCTTGAATATAGTTCTTGGTATCTTTGGCGAGGCCGGGGATATCCTTATGGCCTTTGAGAATATCCTGATAAAATTTACTTATTTTAAGGCGCGGCATTCCATCATCATTCAAGACAATAACATATTCGCCATCCATCTTATAGACATAGACATCGGGAATGATGTAGCGGGGTTCTTCGTCGGAATAGGTGCGGCCGGGGTGGGGATTGAGGCCCTTGATTACCTCCAGGGCCGCTAAGATCTCCTTTAACGGGTAACCTGAGGCCTTGACAATAGCGGCGTAATCTCGGTTGGTCAAGAATGACAGGTACTTCCTTACCAGTTCGCCAGCCACTGAGGTGCTGAGGTTGAGATGGGCCAACTGCAGGAGCAGACTCTCCTGCAGACTGCGGGCGGCGATTCCGGGGGGATCCATATCCTGAACCATGGCCAGCATCTTTTGTACCACCGGGGCCGATGATTTGGTGGCAGCGGCGATTTCCTCATCACTGACCCCGAGGAAACCGTCCTGATTTAGATTGCCGATGATGAAATTGCCCACCTCCCCCTCCTGGGCGTTAATATTGCTAAATTTTAACTGCCATTGCAAATGATCTGAGAGGTTGGTCTTTTTGGTCAGGATATCAAAACGAGAGGGCAGATCAGGGTCATTTTGGGGTTTAAAGGCTGATTTATCCTCGTATTCATTGGCGTAATCCTCCCAATTAATCTCTTTGAGACCGGAGGGGCTTTCTAGGTTGACCTCATCGGTAGTATTGCCGGGGGCGGCCGGTTCCTGGTCTTCGGCGGTGAGATCCTGTAGGGACTCATGGAGGCTGTCTGGATTATTGGTATCCTCCTCCAATACTGGATTCTGTTCAATCTCCTCCTGGACGGTGTCGGACAACTCCAACCGTGACAGCTGCAAAAGGCGGATGGCCTGCTGGAGCTGCGGGGTCATCACCAGTTGTTGAGCTAATTTGAGCTGCTGTCTTAATTGTAACGACATCGTTTAATTATCCATGCGTGAAATTTTGAAAATAATAGG
>VAPL010143981.1_pt1 | contig 11452 bp, 11 predicted proteins | sample 3395061 | NCBI WGS metagenome assembly VAPL01 (sample SAMN08290444, study PRJNA428436) | hydrothermal vent metagenome | isolation source: Deep-sea hydrothermal vent chimney 2 | place: Pacific Ocean: Juan De Fuca Ridge | depth 2182 m m
AATAAAAATTATATTCGTGTTGAGGCTAAATAATTTTAACCGCTTATATCGTCTCATAATTTAACGGCATGTCAACTTAGGGTTTTTCTACAGCCTCAACGATTTAAGTAAGGGGCTTTTGAAAAGAGAAGAAGAGCGCCGCTTTTTAAAAGTCCCAGTGAGCGATAAACCATAAGGTCAGACCTTACATTTTACATTCGGCGGCCGATGTGAATTGTAAGGCCTGACCCCAAATATTCGTTGCAAATGACAAGGGGTCAAGCAAACACCGTTTTATCTTTAGCTTTGATGTATTGGTCTCAATAAATTTGCAGTCAGTAAATTCACAGTCAGTGATTGTCGCACCAATAAAAAGACAACGCTCAAAGCTACAACGCACGAATCGAACACGTTTAAAATCAGTATCTTTAAACGAAACCTCAAAGAATCTCTTACCAGTAAATACAATTGGGTGTCTATTCTCGCTCTCAAACGATTCTGGGTAAAAAAGAAGGTTACTCCATTCATCGTCTGTTTTTCGCTTGAGAAACTCCGACAATGAATCGATTCGTTCTCCGTTTACCCTGAAATGATTGGCTGCCATGTGCTCTCTTTTTTCTTGGCTAACAGTGATTTAGACCGCATGCGGTCTTTTACTATATAGACGGATTCTGTCTATATATTTTCAGCATCAAACAACCGTACCAAATCTAAGTCTTAACCGCTACAAAAATAACTGGCAACAACAAGTGCCGCAGTAATAGCGGGATAAGAATATTTGCTGAACTCATTAAGTGGTTGCTTAGCGACCTAATCTAGGGGAAAGCCCACAACTGGCCAGCTGTAGTCAGATTTAATTTATATAAAGAAAACATAAGTACGATAAAAATAGCCCGTTACCGCGCCGACTCTTTTATAATTCGAATAACATCCTGTTCAAGTTCCAGTGCAACGCTGTTGGCAGCGCTGCCTTGTGATACCTTCCCTGGTTTTACGAATAACACGCTGGTATACCCCTGTTTATGGAAAAGCGTGACATGTAATGGGCATAGCGCCAGCATGTTGGGGTCTTCATTGCTTATTTTGTTGGCGTACCAGCCATTACAAAAAACCATGCTGCGAATCGAATCCAGTTTGTTTTTATTGTAGTCCTTGCCCCAGCGTTTGGAAAAATGCGCCAGGTTACGGCCAAGATTTGGTTCAAAAATAACGTAGTAACCATTATTTTCCAGTGCGGTAAACAGGCGTTTGTAGACCTTGTTCATTTTGCCTTTTACTTTATGCACAAAAACAAGCGGTTCAATAATGGGGGCTTGTTCAGTGCTTGCTATTGGTTGTTCCTGAATAGCGGGGGTGGTTGCTGGTGCAGGTGTTGATGTTTCTGCTGTGGGTACTGCTGATACCGATGTTTCAAGCGGCACTTCTTCCAGTTCCGGCGCGGCAAACACATTCATGCTTAGGAATAAAAACAGAATAGACAATACAGTTTTTCTAATCATAGTCACATCTTTAATAGGTTACGTTATTTCGTAAATACACCGGCAATGCCTGTTCAGCCCGCACCGTATTACCCAGACGATATTCCTCCGCAGCAAGAAAAGCAACATCATAAGCATGGGGATAATTTAAACCATCGGGTAGTGAGTCAACAAAAGTGAGCGCTAGTTCAATGGGAGGGGCATTTAATTCTTTTAGTAAATGCGTTGCCGTTCCCACAACCTGTAAAGGTGCATTGAGTTTGTTAAATGACTTAACCGACTCCCCTACCGTTTGCAGCGGCGAAACCTGTTCTTCTCCCAACAATCGGGCAAAACCTTCTTCAATCGTATAGAAACCCCAAAACACTTCACTCTTCCGAGCATCCAGACAGGACAAAAAAGCAGAATGATGATTATAGCGGTATCTTCCCTGAGCAAGTGCCGCCAGGCTCGATACAGGAATAAGTGGCAAATCCAGACCAAAAGCCAGGCCTTGTGCAACCCCTACCGTGATCCGTAACCCGGTAAAAGCACCTGGCCCACGGCAAAAGGCGATTGCAGTTAAATCATTTTTTGATACGCCTTGCTGGTGCAACAAACTATCGACCATATTCAGAAGCAGCCGAGTATGTTGCCGTGGTGCAATTTCAAATTGCTCGACTATTTGTTCATCATTCGGCTTTTGATCGTTTAACAGCGCAACAGAGCAGGCTTCTGTGGTTGATTCAAGTGCAAGAATAAGCATTAAGGATCCGGGCTTTTAAATAACAGCCGCTATTCTAACCAAAAACGAGGGAATTGACAGGTGGGATAGTAACTTTATATAAAGGTTAAACGGCGACTAAAACGTTTGGTATTTTTATCTGATTTTGCTTCTTCATCATCAGTGTCAAGCAGGTTTTCAATCTGGTGTTTGGTATCGGTCAGGTCTTCAACTTCATAACCATCTAAAGGCACACCACTAAAAGTAGAGTTATTTTCAGACTGAGCATTTGCCAAACGCTCTGTTTTGGCACGCGCTCTGGCATGCAGAAGGCCGGGGGCTTCATCAACTTCAAAATGCGGTATGATGGCTGCGTCCAGATGGGCGGCAGAATCAAAAGAAAAACGAAATTCATTTTGCCCAATATGAATACGATCATTTTCTTCTAAACGATGGGCGGAGACTTTTTTGTTATTCACATAAATATGATTGGTGCTGTCGTTATCAATCAGGATGCAATCAACTCGAGACGTTAATTCGTCATGCATTAACTGAATAACGGCGTGTTTTTTACTGACAAATTCATCATCCACGCTAATATCATTATCCAATGCACGTCCAATTGTGATCTCTTCACTATCAAGTGAAAATTTCACGCCAGGAACACCGTTAGCATATTGAATAAGTATTGCCATTTCAGCTGTAAACCCTTGTAAACTGAATGAATGTCATCTTTGTCCTACAATTAAATATAGTCTCATATATAAGGAAAGCGATCTACAATTGTGAAATATATTAGCCTTAAAAGTGTGAACTGGAACACAGTTTTAAGGGTAATCATTTAAAATACAATAACTTACAAAAGTTAATACCCTTAATCAGCGCTGCAACATGCAATTACTTGAGCTCAATAGCATAGTGATAACCTGTTTTTGCCATTTCTTGCACCTCGTAAAAACGATGTGCATCCAGCCGCTGCACACCCGAGTCGAGGTGTAATTGGCAACATTGGTGGCTTTTCGCCTGCTGTACTAACCACTCCAGTAGCAACTTTCCGTAGCCTTTTGAGCGTTGCTCGCTGCCTGTAATTAAATCATCCACATATAAAAACCTGCCCCATGCAAGGCATTCCGAATAGCGGTACCCCGCCAATGAACAAATATGCCGGCCATCTTTAAGGTAAGCCAGGTGATAGCCTTCCTGCATTTGCTTTTTTGTTTGGGTTAAAAAAGTGACTTCAGAATAAGCTGGGCGCAATTGCTGCATAACCGGATAACAGGCTTTAATTTCCACATCGGTTGTTGCTAATAATATTTTTATCATTGACTAAACCTGATCCTTTGTTTGTTCAACATTCACTTTATCTGAAAAAAATGTTTCTACATATTTGAAGTCTTTTGTAATGGGCATGGTCGGTAAACTTTTAAGAAAAACCTTACCGTACGGTTTTGAACGCAGCCTTGGATCGCATAACATTAATAAACCAGTATCGAGATAATCACGAATTAATCGACCTGCCCCCTGCTTTAACGTGATGACCGCATTGGGTAATTGAAAATCAAAAAATGGGTTTAAACCATTATCGCGCATCGCATCAATACGTGCTTTTAAAATAGGGTCGCCTGGTGATGCAAACGGTAGCTTATCAATAATCACGGTTGTTAATGCAGCGCCTTTAACATCAATACCTTCCCAGAAACTGTAAGTACCCAGTAAAACCGCGTCACCCATTTTTCGGAAGTCATTAATCAATGCATCGCGTGGTTTTTCCCCTTGCACCAACAAGGGGAAATCTATTTCGTCTTTTAAAATTTCCAGTGCTTCATTTAATGCACGGTAACTGGTAAACAGGAAAAAGGTGCGCCCTCCACTTAAATTAATAACAGGGATAGCTTCTTTAACAACGGCAGGGAGATAATTTGGGTTCTGTGGCTCGGGCAAACCATCGGGAATATAAAGCAAGGCCTGGTCACGATAATTAAACGGGCTTTCCCATGACTGGTTGTCTACATCTTCGATAATACCCAGTTGTTTTAAAAAATGGTCAAACTTATTCCCCACGGTTAAGGTAGCCGAAGTGAAAATCCAGCTCCCCGGCAAGCTATCCATTTGCTGTTTAAATTCGCTGCCAACATCGAAGGGGGTTAAGTGCAGTGCAAAGGATCGTTTATAGGTTTCAAACCAGTGGATATGATCGGCTGGTGGTTCCAGTGTGAGCAGGTTAAGCCGTTCAATCATATTGGCACAACGTTTATCACAAGCCTCTAAATCTTTACTGCGTTCGGCTAACGGCGATAAAAGTTCTTTTAAGGATGCAAGCTGTGTATTAAGTGTATTCGCAATGTCGTTAAACTCTGACTGATTATTTAACTCTGCCCAACCACCTCGTCGAATCGGTAAGCCCATGGCTAAACGAAAATCGGTAATCGTTTTTTTAATGGTGTCACATAAATCCAGTATTTCACGGTCTTCATTAATTTCGGCCAAATACTCTGCTGCAATGTCACTAACCAGTTCATTCAGTTGATAACCACTAACACTGGTACCAAAAAAATTGGAGGCAACATCCGGTAACTGGTGCGCTTCGTCAATAACAAAGGCATCTGCAATCGGCAGCAACTCACCAAAACCGCTTTCCCGTATCACCATATCGGAAAGCAATAAATAGTGGTTAATCACAACCACATCACTGGCTTGCGCTAAACGCCGCGCATTCACCACATGGCAATCATTATAATCACTACATTCCGCTCCCAGACAATTTTCAGACGTTGAGGTAACCAATGGCCAGATACTATCGCCTTCGGGTATTTCTGGAATTTCGCTGGTGTCACCTGCTTTTGTTTTTATAGACCAGTTTCTAATCTGACGAAGTTTTCGAATATGTATTTTTGACTCACCGTGGATGTCCTGCTCGGCAAGGCTTAAACGGTGTTTACATAAATAGTTGGCGCGACCTTTTAATAGTGCCGCAGTAACGGGTATGTCCAGTGCTTCACGCACAATGGGTAAATCTTTATGAAAAAGTTGATCCTGTAAATTTTTTGTGCCGGTTGAAATAAGCACTTTACGCCCCGAAAGTAATGCCGGCACTAAATAAGCAAAGGTTTTACCTGTACCCGTTCCTGCTTCTGCTACAAAGGTTGTTTCACAATCCAGTGCATGTGCAATGGCATCGGCCATTTCCATTTGCTGTTTTCGTGGAGCGAAGTCAACTACCTTTTGAGCTAAAGGGCCTTTACTATCAAGGTATTCCGATGGGGATAACAAAGTCGTCAGGTTCGCATTTATTGTTGTTGTAATTTGTTAATTCTTTCTTGTGCTTTTTGTGCAGCTTTAATATTACCTTGTTGATAACGTGCATGCGCGATAATTCGCCAGTTATCGATAATTAAAGACTTGTTACCGTTTGTATTGCTATTGGGCGCAAGGCTATTCGACTTTGCAGCATAACCTGCTGCCTGTTTGTAATTTTCCTGCTGCAAAAACAACTTGGCCATATAATGCCATACCGTGGCATTTGCCGGTTCGATTCTTACTGCCCGCTCCAGACGCAACATGGCCTTATCAAGGTTGCCGGCCATTGCATCCACTCGGGCTTTTTTTATTAACGCTAAAACAGCAGCTGATGTTTTAGCTGCCGGTTTTATCTGTTGGCTAAAATCATCTGTGGAATCAGCTTGTTCACTCTGCTGTTGGCCCTGTTTTTTTAAATAGGAACCACAGGCCGATACACTCATCATCAATAAAATAACAATCGCTTTCCTGAATATATTTAACATTTATTTTCTCTATCTGGTTTTACTTACCGAATTTTGTGTAAGTTCATTTAGTGCAGCCACTCTGTTGCTCAGGAACAGCGTTACGCTGCACACCGAGAAAAACAGCATTCGAACAGGAAGCATCAATACGCTTGTTACTGTTCGGGTCAATAGCAATGTATTCTACATTATCTGTAGAATTAAATACGATTGGCTGTGTTTGAATATTTTTCATAATACCCGACCAGATTTTCAAGGCGCCACTGGCACCGGTCAGGCCGGTTGGTTTATTCTCATCGACACCGAGCCAGCTAACCACCAGATGCTGACCGGTAAAACCAGCGAACCAGCTATCGCGCAAGTCATCCGTTGTGCCTGTTTTACCCGCAGCAACAAAACCAGCAGGAAAAGTCCTGGCAATTTGTTTAGCTGTTCCTTCAATGGTTACGTTGTTTAAAATAGTATTGATTATCATCACCGAATCAATATTTAATGTTTGCTGAATTTTTAAAGGGAAGCGTTTAAGCGGGGTGCCATCCTGTGCCAGCACTTCCCGAATAGCCGACAGCGGCATATTAAAACCACCGGAAGCCAGACTATGGTACATTTGCGTCACTTCATAGGGTGACATATTTACAGCACCTAATAACATCGAAGGGTAAGCTGGAATGGAGCGTTTAACGCCCATTGCCTTAATGGTTTGCTGAATATTTTCAAAACCTGTTTTTAAGCCTAAACGAACCGTGGCTAAATTATAAGAGTGACTGAGTGCCTTATAAAAAGGAACAAGGCCATGCGTGCGTTTATCGTAATTACGCGGTGACCAGACATCCCCCGCCGGCCCTTTTAAATGTAACGCTTTGTCATCAATTAAAGTAAGCGCGCTATAACCCCGATTAACTTCCAGTGCGGTTAAATAAATAGCGGGTTTAATTAAGGAACCAATTGGCCGAATAGCGTCCAGCGCACGGTTAAAACCAGATTGTTTTGGCCTGCTGTCGCCAACCAATGCCAGAACTTCACTGTTTGTTGTATTGGTAATAATGGTTGCTGCCTGCAAGCTGCCATTTAGGCCTTGTTGCCGATCAAGCTGTCTGGATTTTTGTTTGATAACCCGCTCGGCCTGTTGTTGAATAAGTGGATCCAGTGTTGTAAATATTTGTAAGCCTTCAGAGGCTAAATCTTTTTCACGATAAAAAGTTTTAAGTTGCCGCTTAACCAAATCAAGAAAAGCCGGGTGCAAAGACACGCTGGTGGGTTTTGATGTGATAATCCCCAATGGTTTGCGTTTGGCCGCGATTGCTTCTCCTTTGGTAATTACACTAAACTCGACCAACATATCCAGAACAAGGTTGCGACGTTTTAGCAAACGTTCAGGATATCGTCGCGGGTTATAGTACGAAGGGCCTTTTATCAAGGCCACTAACATTGCAATATGCTGCAACTCCAGGTCGTCTAACGCCCGGTCAAAATAATAACGGCTGGCCAGACCAAAACCGTGTATAGCGCGTGCTTTATCCTGCCCCAGGTAAATCTCGTTCAGATAAGCTTCAAAAATTTCCTGTTTATCGTAATGCCATTCAACCAGCAAAGCCATAATGGCTTCATTGGCTTTGCGCCATAAACTGCGCGTATTAGTCAGGAAAAAGTTTTTTACCAACTGTTGGGTTAAGGTACTGCCACCCTGTACCATTTTCCCTGCTCGCAGGTTTGCCCACATTGCACGTGCAATGCCTTTATAGTCCAGCCCATGGTGTTGATAAAAATTACGGTCTTCCACTATTGTAATGGCAGACTTAAGCAGCTCAGGTACTGCATCAAACTTTACCAGCAAGCGATCTTCTTTATGTGATGGATAAATCCCGCCGATAATAACCGGCTCTAAACGCATTACATCAATATCTTTATCCAGGGAGAAATTATAAAGTTCCAAAATGGTATTATTATCAAAGCTGATTTTAATAACACTTGAATTTGTTTTCTCGTCCCAGAACTTAAAAGACCGTGTTGTTAAAATTATTTCATTGCCATCAACATAATAACTTCCGGGACGTTTAATATCGGCTACATTGCGAAAACCTAACATCTTTAATTCACGTAACAGGTTATTTTCAGACAGGTTCAGGCCTGCATATAATTCCAGTGGTCGCGCATACACTTTTGCAGGCAGCGCCCAACGCTTACCATCAAATTGCTTTTGCACTCTTAAATCAAGATAAACACCATAAGCAACAAAAACCAGAATGAACACTGCAAATAAATAGCGCCAGCGAATTCCAGCCAGATATTTATAAAAGAAATTTTGCCTGGACTGCTTTTTTGGCCGCTGCGGTGATTTTCTTTTCTTTTTACCCCGTTGTGCGGTCGATTTAGATTGTTTAATTGATTTTGATTGGCGCGTTTTTCGGCGAGTCATAGTTAAGCTTTCTTTTCTTCGGGGTAGAGGCTATTCATTGCCCTATTATACGTGGATTCAGGCAGGCATACCCGGATAAACATCCCTGTATGTACTCTGATTGAAGAATAAATATCTGAAAGGTCAAACAGCCCCTACAGTTAAACTACAAGATTTATGGCATCTTGCGGGTTGTCCCTGTCCGAATGAGATTCCTTGTTTTTGTCCGTCTTTGCTTCCTGCACCTGCTTCTGGTTATCGCTTTGTTGCACAGCAGCATAGCTGCCTTTTAGTTTTTGCTTATTAACAGCCGCTCGCTCTTCAATCTGGCGTTGCAGACTCAATTCCTGGGCCTTATCCAGCTGCTGTTTTGCTTTTTCTTTCTCTGCCAGCTGTTGTGCCATTTCCTGCTTACGCTGTTCCAGTAAAATGGCTGAACGGTCTTCCGGAGTGGCTTGCTTTGTATTTGCATTTGCATGCATATGCTCATGCCTGGCTGCGCTTGCTTTTTTGTCCTTGTTTTCTACTAATGATGAAGCCACAAACCCCTCATCACGCTGTTTTCCAGTACGCTGATTCGGGTTAACCCCCCGATTAAATTGCTGCGTAGAAACTTTTAAATTATCCATACTGCTTAGTTTAGCTCAGTAAAATTGAACATAAAGTGACCATATTCAAAACTTTAATAGAAAATTAGCCATAAAATAGCCCTTTAATATAGATTTCACTCCAAAATACACTTGGAACTAGCTGTTTTTTATCAGAAATTTAGCCAAACTATCTGCAAGCAAGCGAACTTCGTCTATACTTAGCTCTAAGTATGAAAGTTGCTCAAATATTATACAAAAATAGCCAGCATTTGCTTGTCTTTGCCACATTGGGTTTGCTTCTCACGGGTTGCAGTAGCGCACCTCAAAAGGCATATCATGCAAAACCGCATAATCAACACAACAAGATACTCAAAATAGCAAAAACACAGTTGGGGAAGCCCTACCGATACGGCGGAAAAAGCCCTAAAACAGGTTTTGATTGCAGTGGTTTAGTCCAGTACAGCTATAAAATGGCCGGGATCTCGGTTCCTCGTACCACTAAACAACTCTACAAAGCTGCCCGCCCTGTTAAACGCAAACACTTAAAAGCGGGGGATCTGGTTTTTTTCCGCATCGATCGAGGCAAAATTTCGCATGTTGGCCTGTACATTGGCAACAGCAAATTTATCCATGCACCTTCCAGCGGCAAACAAGTCAATATTGCGAGCCTGAACGACCGCTACTGGCAAAAATACTTTAGCCGGGGCGGCCGCCTGTAAACACTAAAACTCGCAGATTATCAATACTATAGGTATACTCTATCTAATAAAAAGGGCTACGAAGGTACAGTCAGACAATCTATAAATACAGGCCTGCAAACCTGAGAAAACACCAAGGAGTGCCATTGTCTAAAGACACATTAAAATTGCCAACGAAACAGAAAAAAGTCCAGCTATGGGTGCATCCAGACGGGCCAGTGGTTGGCTCGCTTTTTATTCGCCATAATGATAATGGGCAGGACGAAGCAGTACTGGATATCCTTAATCGCAATGAACCTTTCATTGTTTTTCAGGTTGATACACCAAACGAAATTCGATTTTATAACCGACAATCGATTATAAGAATTGAATATTGTGATAAAGATGTTATAACAGAATCGGCACAAACACTTTACTGCGACATTCACATGATGGATGGAACCCTTGTTGAGGGAACAATAAAAGAAGCGCTTCCCCCCGAGCATGCACGATTATATGACTACTTAAACAAACAGGATAATCGCTTCCTTAAAATTTATGTTGATGATGATGAAATTTGTTTGATCAACAAGTCCTATATTAATCAAGTTACATTACCCAATAATGAAAACTGACTATTAGTTAAATTAAATCGACAAATAAAAGTTAAAATTAATGAGTTTGCTGCACGGCTACAAAACAAATAAAGCAATATCAACCATACTTTCGTCTAACTCTGCTTCATCACAAACGAAAGAGGCCATCGCTCGGCTGAAAAATATTGGCCCATCTGCGATACCAAAACTGATACAGGCTCTGGCCGAAACCGATCCACATTCCCCCATTGAAAACATACTTGTATCAATGCTAACTAATTCCAGCTTGCCTGCTTACATAGAAGGTCTCGCTGATGACGATAAACGTATTATTTCAAGTGTAATGCGAATTCTGGGTACCACTGACACCTATGACCCTAACCGCCTGTTTGATTTATTCAGTGACCCAAATATACCCAAAAATGTTTTAGTACAAATACTGATTGCACAAAAGCAGCGTTTAAATGCAAAAACACTCATTGGTATTTTAGGTCAGGTTGATAAAAGTATTCACCAACTAATATTTAAAGTATTAAATGAAATAGCCAATGAAAAGATCGTACCTGACCTGATTCGCTACAGTAATAGTAAAGATTCAACGATTCGTACTTATGTTGCAGTTACACTCGGTAAATTCAGTATGCCGGAAGTACGCGACACACTTTTAAAAATGATTTCCGATCCTAATAAAAAAGTCCGGCAAAGTGCACTTGATAGTATTGCAAAAATGGAAATACCCGTTAATTCCAGACCCATATGCAACTTACTAAAAGACCCTGACCTGACGGTTCAAAGCAAGGCCATTGACACACTTATAAAACTGGACGATGGCAATATTGTAAAATACCTTATTGATATTTTACAGGACGAGTCTGAATACGTTCGTCGTGCTGCTGTTGAAGTGCTAAATGAAGTTGGTAACGTCAGTGCCATTAAAGATTTACTTAATGCCCTGCGCGATAAAGACTGGTGGATTAAAGTCCGCGCAGCCGATGCGTTAGGCAGTATTGGTGGCCCAAAAGTAGTTGAAGCTGTATTACAGCTTATAAAAGATGAAGATGAATTTTTACGCAGAACTGCTGTAGAAATATTAAATTCAGTTAATGATGATCGCGCTTTTAAATATCTGGTCGAAGCACTGGAAGATGAAGACTGGTGGGTTCGGGAGCGAGCTGCAGATGCACTTGCAAGTATGAACGATAAGCGTGCTGTTGAACCCCTGGTTAAATTACTTAACCATAAAGGTGAATCCACACAAGTTGCCATTAAGGCC
>VAPL010280651.1_pt1 | contig 11451 bp, 8 predicted proteins | sample 3395061 | NCBI WGS metagenome assembly VAPL01 (sample SAMN08290444, study PRJNA428436) | hydrothermal vent metagenome | isolation source: Deep-sea hydrothermal vent chimney 2 | place: Pacific Ocean: Juan De Fuca Ridge | depth 2182 m m
GTTCCCATGGCTGCTGATATGCATCACTCACCCTTTTGGCCATGATCATCATCAGCATGAAAACCCAAGTCCTTGTGAGCTCAGGAAGGAATATTCCGGCAATGGACCTGTTTTTTTTCCACCAATGAATGGTGATCAAGTGTCTTCGAAATTTGAAGATTATGAAAAGATTGCCAATAATAATTCTACACACTTTTCATTTGCAATAGCAACCTTGCCTTTCTCCATTAATTCTGTTTTCAAAAAAGTTTTTTTACAGTCAATTGAAGTCCGGAGCAACTCCGATCCTCCTTTTATTACTTTAAAAGACAGAGCACCACCTGATAATAATAGCAAAACAAATATACTCTTGACATCCAGGAGGAAGATTTTTATTGCCTAATCTCAACTATTTTATAACTGCCTGGAGAATTAACAATCATCAAATTTCAAGTCATACTTCAAATAATTGATGTATTCCATTTGAATCATTAAACCAATTTTCATGATCAGAATATCTTTTAAAAATCCATACCTGGTACTGGTGTTTGCCATTATCGTAGTGGTGCTCGCTACGGTGCTAATTCCCAGAATGCCTGTAGATATCCTCCCACAATTCAAAAAATCGGCTATGCAGATACTGACGCTTTATCCTGGTATGCCTGCTGAGGTAGTCGAAAAAGATATTACCAGCCGTATGGAGCGATGGACAGGGCAATCGCCTGGAATAGAAAAGCAACTGTCAAAAAGCCTAATGGGCGTGAGCATCGTGACCAACTTTTATGGAGAAGATGTAATCCCTGCCGAAGCTATGGCCAACACATCTTCATATGCCATGAGCGATATGTATTATCAACCTCCTGGTACATTGCCCCCAATGGTGCAACCCTTTGATCCAACAGCTTCAAAACCACTTATGCTACTAACAGTGAGCAGTGATGTGAAAAGTGGGAAAGAACTCTATGACGTGGCCTATTACAATCTTCGTCAAATGCTAAGTGGAGTAAAAGGTATTATCGCCCCGGCTGCTTATGGAGGAACACTCAGGCGAATTTACATTTTTGTCGATCCCGCTAAATTGGAAGCATTGGGAATTTCACAAACTGAAGTTAATGATGCCATACAGAAAAACACAACCATGATCCCATCTGGTATCGCAAAAATTGGCAATATCAATTATGGTGTGGATGCCAAAGGGATGATTATTGATGTGGAAGACTTCAATGATATCGTGATTACTTATAAAAATGGTAATCCGATTTTTATCAAAGATGTTGGCAGAGCAGCAGATGCCAGTGCAATTCAAACCAACATTGCCAGGGTTGATGGTAAAGAGCAAGTATATCTGCCTATTTTCAAAAGGCCAGGGGCAAATACAATTGCTTCAGTTAATGCTGTAAAAAAAGCCATTCCAAAACTCAAGGAACGTATGCCTGATGATGTCCGACTAAATGTGATTTTCGACCAGTCTTCTTATGTGAGAAACGCCATATCTGGTCTTGTCTATGCCGGCTTAGGAGGTTTAATACTTGTGGTCGTAATATTGGTAATGTTTCTTGGAAACTTTCGATCTGCTTTTATTGTTGCAATAAGTTTACCGCTTTCTGTTCTATTTGCTTTTATTGTACTTTACATAACTGGTCAGGCAATCAATAGCATTACTTTAGGAGGTCTTGCGTTGGTACTGGGTCTTTTGGTTGATAATTCTATTGTGGTTCTGGAAAATATTGACCGCCACTTATTGATGGGAAAAAAATCATATCAGGCATCGTTGGATGCAGCACTGGAAGTAGCCAGTCCGGTTTTGGCCTCTACTCTGGTAATTATAGTTGTATTCTTTCCGGTTTTATTTCTGACAGGCATCACTAAGTTTTTGTTTTCGCCATTGGCTATTACCGTTGCCGGTGCCATGTTGGGTTCTTATATATTTTCTCTCACGTTGATTCCAATTGCTGCAGCATTTTTATTTCAAAACAGACAATCAAATTCTAATAACCCGGAAGATCAACACAGTAAAAAGAGTGCTTTGGGGATTTTTCAACGATTTATAGATCGATTAAGAAATGGTTATCAGAGGAGTATACATTGGGCATTGCGAATGAAAGCCCCTGTACTTATCGCCACAGGAATACTTTTTGCAGGGTCGCTAGTTATGCTAGGGAATATTGGATATGAATTATTTCCACAATCTGATGTCGGTCAGATGGAAATACTTGTAAGAACAGAATCTGGTAGCCCTTTGCAAGAAACGCAAAAAACCATTGCGGCAATGGAGCAAGTGGTGCGAAACGAAACTGGTAATGACCTTGAACAACTTATTTCTAATATTGGTGTTTTCTATGATTTGCCTGCAGCATACACTCCAAATTCTGGGACACAGGATGCATTTATCGGTGTGCAATTAAGAGAAGGCCATCAGGTAAGTACTTTTGAATATGCATCGAGATTGAGAAAACAGTTTCATCAAAAATTCCCGGGGGTTGAAGTTAGTTTCAATACCGGAGGAATGATCACAGCTGCACTCAATGAGGGAAAGCCATCGCCCATTGATGTTCAGGTAAAAGGAAATGACCTCAATGTATTGCGCCTGTTGGCCGAAAGAATTCAGGATACCATTGCTCTAATTCCAGCCACAAGAGATGTGAGGGTGTTGCAGCGTTTAGACCAGCCTGCCAAAAATATTGATATTGATAGGATGAAGGCCGCAGAGCTGGGAATAGAACCCGTCGATGCCATCAAAAATATTGTTTCGGCACTTAATTCCTCAGCGACTTTTCAAAAATCTTTTTGGATTGATGAACAAAATGGTAACCATTATTATGTAGGCGTTACCTATCCTGAAAATTTAATTGATGATGAGTTTGTTTTGCAAAATGTTGGAGTTGGGAGTAAAACAAAGGAAGGGACAATTCCTTTTCGCAATTTCTCAAAAATCACAGATGGCACCAATCCGGTAGAAATCAATCATCACAATCTGACAAGGGAATTTAATGTGTATGCCAATATTGAAGGCATGGATGTTGGAAAGGTTTCTGAAGAAATTCAGAAACGAATAGATGCGATGACTTTCCCAAGAGGATATGAAGTGAATTTTCAAGGAGAGGTCGCAATTATCAAAAGTTCATTTGGAGATTTAGGAATAGGATTGGCTCTGGCCATCATATTGGCTTTTCTGATTATTACACCATTGTTCCGGTCATTTCGAAAGCCACTTATCATTATTTTCACATTTCCACTCGGCATCATCGGTGTAGCAGTTTTAATGTGGGCCACAAATACTTATTTGAGTATTCAATCCATTATGGGAATTATCATGATGGTGGGTATCTCGGTGTCTTATGGTAATATTCTCATAGATCGAATTAATGCTTTGATGAATGAAGGATACGAAAAAATACAAGCAATCGTGGTTGGCTCAACCGATCGATTTAGACCAATACTCATGACGGCAGCCACCACCATTTTCGGATTGCTTCCTACAGCCATGGCAAATAGTCCCGGTACAGAGGCAAATGTTCCTTTAGCCATAGCCGTTATTGGGGGAACATTTACAGCCACTTTTCTCACCCTTTACATTATCCCGATTCTATATTTTCTTTTGTCCGGGGATAAAAATATCTCAAGTAAACAAGAATTGAAATATAAAACTGAACCCTCATGAATACATTAATCAATAAAATTATGACTTCGAAATTGCTTTTGAAAAGTATGATTATTACTGTGCTGATTTGTTCGTGCAAGCCTCAATTACAACAGGAACAAGAAGAAAGCAACATGGATAATAAAACTCAAAACGTAGAAGTCGTAAACCCAGTGCTCTATAAATTTACAGCAGATATATTAATTACAGGCACGACTGCCCCAAATCAAAAGGTGGTACTGTTCGCCATGGAAAGCGGCTTTGTTCGCGAAGTGCGCAAAGATATCGGTGACAAAGTTAAGAAAGGAGAGATTATCGCCGTACTTGACAATCCTGAATTACACAGGCAGAAGCAGAAATTAAAAGCAGAACTTAAGGCAAGAAAATCTACCTATGAGCGACTAAGGGATATTCATAAAAAAACTCCTGCTCTCACCTCAATTCAGCAAGTAGAAGATGCAGAGGCAGCATACCTTGGTGCAAAAGCAGCACTGGATGCAATAGAAGATCATATAAATTTTTTACGAGTCAAAGCTCCTTTTAGCGGAGTTGTTACACAAAGGCTTGTGGACCCAGGGGCATTAATTCAAAGTGGATTAACTGAAACGAACCCTCAGGGGATAGTTGAAATACAGGAAACTAATCCCATACGGATTGTTATTTCTTTGCCGGCCTCTGATGCAGTAAGTATTAAAAAAGACCAGAAAGTGACCGTAACTTTTCCGGAATTGTCTGGTAAATCATTTGAATCAAAAATAAGCAGAACTGCAAAATCTCTGGACCCATCTTCAAAAACTATGCGCGTAGAAGCTGATATAGCTAACCCAGACGGCGTGATAATGACCGGCATGTATGCTAAAGTGTTGTTGAGAATTGAAAGCCGGGAAAATGTGCTTTCATTGCCTGCGACATCACAAACCTTGTATAAAGACCAACCCTTTATCCTGATTGTAAAAGACAATAAAGTAGAACGGATTCCTTTGATAAAAGGACTTTCCAGCAAGGATTATTTCGAAGTATTAAATACCGGTATTAGCTCGTCGTCGCTAGTGATTGTGCAAGGTAAAAGGCTAGTAAAGCCAGGGCAAATAGTCAACCCAATACTAAAAGGAGAATAAGGATGAAAAATATAAATATAAAATTTGGATGGTCAAGCCCAATAATCATTTTGGTTTTTCTGTTTTACAGTTTCCAAGTAAGATCTCAAGAAATGCAGCCCATCAATTTAGAAAGCGTTTTGATGCTGGGAGGGGCAAATAATCTCACTATTCAAGAATATAAACAGCGACAAGATCTGGCACTTGCCAATCTATCCAGGGCAAAAGAATGGTGGCTGCCAAGTATCTATGCAGGAATCCAAACAAACCAGCTTTGGGGAGCATCCATGAATTCAGATGGCCGGTTTTTTCTGGATGTCAGTAGTGGGAATCTTTGGCTGGGTCTGGGATTAGAAGCGCATTGGAATTTTTCAGAGGGAATTAATAAAACCAAGGCGGCCAAGTTAAAGGCTGAAGCATCGCATTTTCAAACACAAGCTGAGCGAAATAAAATTCTTCTCAAGTGCATAGATGCCTATTACGATTTTGCAGCTGCTCAAATGCACTATCTAGCTTACCGTCGATTAACGGCATATTCCGATACAATTTCAAAGCAAATTGATATTCAGGTACAATCAGGTTTACTTTATGGCTCAGAGTTACTTCTTTCAAAAAGTAGTGTAAGTCACCTAAAAATTCAAATGCTACATGCAAAAATCGAAAATGGAAAAAAATCAGCTACACTGGTGAAACTATTAAATCTAGGCCCTGGCATACAATTGGTAAATGTAGATTCGGTGTTGAGTCCATTAAATTTATTGTCCGATGCAGCTCTTCTTGACATTGGACTTGAATTGGATTCGGCATATAAAAACAGACCCGAATATGCTGCAATGGAATTAGATCTCAAATCCATCGAAGTAGAAAAAAAAACTGTAACAAGTGGACTATTTATTCCTGAATTGTGGTTAAATACCTACGGCTCAAATTTTGGAGATTTGAGTGGGTCTGTTCGCCTCATGCTTCCGGCAAAGTATCCTGATACAAAGCAACTTTACCCAACAGGTGCTTTGAATGTGTCGCTTATGTGGAAAGTACCAATAGGCAGGTTAATCTATGCTGGAGAATTGAAGCAATTCAATGCTCATATCACCATTGCCAAGACGCAAATGGAAGATCTTAGAACAATGGTAAATGAAGAAATTGTTACTGCAAGTGACGCATTGAGGGCTGCAAAAGAACAGATGGAAATAGCTTTTGAAGGGAGTCAATTTGCTGCTGAAGCATTGCAGCAAAGTATTCAAAGACAGGAGTTAGGGACAGTACGACCATTTGAAATTCTACAAATACAGGAGATGTTTATTAAAATCCAGATAGATTACATCGAGGCGGTATCTAGTTATAATAAAGCACAATATGCCTTGTTAGTTGCGACAGGGCAAATATTGTAGTTTATATAGAACTTTGAGAAAGGAAGACTAATTTAAATTTTAATCTACCAATGGCGCAATCTCTTCTGCCGAAATTATTCCAGAAGGTAGCTCAAGAATTCGGATATTGCGAAAGTGAACTTCAGCTCCTTCAGCCTCCAGACAGAGATAACCTTTTTTCCTACCTGAGTTTCTCAAGCCATTGACAAATTTGCCATTTACCGAAAGCTTTACTACTCCATCCACCGCTACAACTATATACTTATTCCATTCTCCTTTACCTTTGCACCTTTTTTCAATGGACTTACTTCTGGGGCCTCGAGGATTGTCTGGTGTAGCTGTCAAATCCATAGTAGGAAATAATTCTCCATGGACATAGTCGTCTGTTCTGTTGTGAATAGTTGACCATTCTAGCTCAAGCATTTGAACTTCTATTCCTTTCGTCAACCGTGTGTCTTCAAAGGGAGTCCCCTCACTCCAAATAAAAATCCCCGAATTACCTCCAGCCTCCATATGCCTCCATTCAATTTCTAAAATGAAGTTTTCATATTGACGATCAGATCTCATGACACCGATCGGATTGCCTGTACAAATAATCATATTGTCTTTTACAGACCATGTTTCCTTTGAAGTATTTACATCTACCCAATTCAATAAGTCCTTGCCATTGAACAAAGGTCTAAATTTTAGAAATTCTTGTTCCTGTCCAAAAAGGTTTAAATACCCCAAAGAAAGGACTGCAATTAGTAAAATTTGTTTCCAGTTAACATTTCGATAATTCATCATATTCTATAGTTATTAGTTTAATTGAAAAAATACTTGGTAGTAATTACAATGCCTGTACTTTGAACCTTTTCCGATACATTTCGAATGGGGACTCTCATACTTGAAATTTCAAGTCCCAGATTAAAGTTAGGTGCTCCGACATAGGCAATTTTTAATCCGGCAATTGTTGCAGTTCTATTCTGAACATGTACAAAATCCGGTAAAGATGAAATGTTATATGCCAATACTATTCCTAAAGGAACTTCAGTTCGACTGGCCAAATTCATATCTATCATACCCCCAATATTTAATAATGAAGTTGTTGAACCTCTTTCAAAACTTTCGCCAAAGCCTGTTTCAAAATCAAATTGAATCCCAAACATATCATTAAATCCATATGCATACCTTAATCCGATTGTACCATTTAGAGATGGGACTTGTTTAGAAATACTGGTAACAACACTATCCGTGATGATGTCAGAAATAAAATCTCCAATATTTATAAATATTCCATTATGGTTATTAACCTGTGCCGTGCCAGAGAGCATATATCTTTCGCCTTTTGCCAATTTAAAAAGCCACCCAAGGCGGGTGGAAGTAACTGAGCTTACTCCCTGTGTGAGCATACTCTGAAGTTCAGTACCCATCCGGGCTGTAACTCCAACTTTTATAAATATGGCAATCCAATCTTTTATTTTTTGCTGATATTCAAAGTTGAGGTCTGCAAACAATAATGTACCTTCCAGGCCGATCAAAGGTTGGCCATCTATCTCCAATATCACATTTTCAAATTTACTTGAAAACGCAACGCCAAGGTTTGAACCGAAATTGGAATTAATAAAAGGTCCTGGAATACCATCGAAGTGAGTGAAGTAATGCCCATTTAATTGTGGATTGTTGTTTGTAAACTGATTTTGAGAATAGGCATCCACACAAAGAAAAATTGAAAATGCAATATACGAGAAAAGGAAATATTTAATAGTAGAAGATAAATTCATAATAATGTTGATGGTTAGTTTAAGTTTTTAGCAAGCATAAAATACCAGGAAGCGGTTAATCTAAATGAGGTTGTCTTTATCCTGGGTATATAGGAATCATCCTGATCTAAATTACTTGCCAAATTCAGCAGGCCTTGTGAATAAGTGAAATCTATAACTAAGTTGTTGTTATTAACAGGAATTCTATATCCTATTCCAAATAACACGCCGAGGCCGACTTTTTTTAAATCACCAACTATTTCCTCCCTTTCATCTTCATTTTCGGCGTATAGTTTAAACGGAAATACAAACTCAAGTCCACTGGTAAATTGAAACCTTTTATTGTCTGAGATTATTTTTATCTTTATCGGTAAGGTAAAAAGCTGAAAATCAAAAGTGATACTGTCCTGGTATTGTCCTCGAGTAGAATCTAAAAAATTTAATTTTACTCCCGGATTTGCATATGCAAAAGAGAATGAAATAAAGAGATCTTCTTTTAATGGAAGGTCATATTTCAATCCAATTAAATATCCTGCTTTACTTTTATAAATTGAATTAGGGGGAGAATCTCCAGAAAAATTGCCCATGTAGGCCCCTCCATAAAGCCCAATAGCTGATTGTGCAAATAGATTTCCAGCTAAACAGCATATTATAAAAAATGTAAAAACGTATTTATATTTCATTAGCTTATTTTTTTAATATTTAAAATTAGGGAAAGCAGATCATTTATTATTATGCAAACACCGAGCTGTTTGACGATAACCTTAATTTGTAATTTTATACCATCCTCTCCACAAGATATTGTTTATATCTATATTATTATGTTACAATTTAATATCAAAAGTTGACAATCAATTTATTATTATAAATAATAGTAATTATTCCTTTTATCGCTCGTTAGAAAACTATTTCGATTAATTTTGAATACAATGAAATTTTCTATTTCAATATATTAATACTTTAAATCCTAAATGGTGCAAGGTGTAAAACATGTAATTTTTGTTAAAAATTTTCTTATTTACCCTATAAGCAAACTTTTTCCAATAGCAATTATATTTTTCTTTTTAGTTCCCAAAACCCATGCTCAAGAAGAAAATGATTATGAAGAAAAACTTCCTTTGGTTCATAAAAATGATTCTTCAGGTTTAGTAGAGATAAATGTTAAAAACCTGAAGTTTACTCCATTTCTTGCACCAGCAGTGTCACCAGAGGTTGGTGTAATGTTGGTTGGTGGTGGTTTGGTATCTTTTAAAATTGACAAGAATAGTAAAATACTTCAACGGTCTTCTATCCCGTTTTCATTTGGCTACAGCACCAATGGGTCCTCAAATTTTAATGTAAGACCATCTCTATTTTTTAAGAATGATAAAAATAGAGTTTCTGGTGATATATGGATGAAAGACATGCCGGACAATTATTGGGGAGTAGGCTATCAATCAGCCAGAAGTCCTTCAAAACCTGACTCCACTACAAGCTACAGACGAAATTGGTGGCAATTATATCTTAAATATGTGTATCAGTTTAAGAATAATTTTTTTGCAGGAATTTTATTTGATTACAATCAAACTAAAGCCACAGATCTAAGTTTGGCGATGCGTGAAGATGAACACATTAGAAAATTTGGAACATTTATAAGAAATTGGTCTGCTGGATTATTGTTGCAATACGACACAAGGGATCTCACCATCAATGCATACAAGGGGATGTTTGTTGAAATGAGCTCCAATTTTTATTTATCTGAAGGCTTACAAAAGCAAAATTATCAGATTGTCATCATTGACTACCGACAATATCTAAAAATTGTTCGTCCAGGTAGAACGCTGGCCTGGCAGGTGAAAACAAGGATAGCAAATGATGATGTCCCATGGACAGAGATGTCTCAACTGGGTACACCTTTTGACTTGAGAGGATATCGCTGGGGTAGATATCGCGACAAGGACATGGTGTTTGGAATAGTAGAATATCGTCATATGTTTATGAGAAAAACTCCTAGAAAAGATGGGAATATGATGTCGAGATTTGGGCTGGTAACTTGGTTAGCGACTGGGTCTGTGGCCAATAATTTTACAGAATTAACCAATTGGCTGCCCAATGCTGGAGTTGGTTTAAGATTTGAAGTTCAAAAAAGAATGAATGCCAGATTTGATTTTGGGATCGGAGATGACACCGCCGCTTTCTACATTAGTTTTAATGAAGCTTTTTAGTTTTTGACAATCACCCCTTGAATTTAACCATATTACAAAGTATATTCAGATGTACATATTTAAATGTATAATTCCACATTAATTATTGCATATTTCGAAATATACTGTACGATTTATTAAAGAGTAACTAATTGACAATTTGAGTGTTGTGACTCTTATTGTTGTGATGTTAAGATAATTTTTAACATTCATAGACTAATGCCATTAAGCTAAGAGATTATATTAATTTCTTCTTGAATACGCGATTTACATGGATATTCTTTGAATAAACTTAATCAGGTACTTTTCTACTTTTTTTCAGATTAAATGTAGTATCTCTCTCCTAAGGTTTTTTAATTAAGAGCGCGCATATGTCCGATTAATGAATTTCAGGTAATTGTAATGTGAATCCATCCATAGCCAAAACCCTCTGTCCTATCCATGTCTTGATTTTAGCGCCTTGAAAATAAATTATAGCAATTATTCTACTGAGCCTTTTGAAGACCTTTAAAGCACCTACTTATGAGGGCTTCGTTTAATATCTTATATATTCAGAATCTCAATGAAATATACCTTGCCTAAATGGCATTAATATCATATTTATAATAGTTCCTTACCAATTAAAAAATTATTATTGAGTTTTAATTTGTTCAATTATCTTATACCCAATTACTAACAATTTTTTAATATCCTTCTATATTGCCATTTTCCTATTAAAAAATATTTACGATATTTATCTTTCAGCGTTCCCAAATAAGTAATGAGACCAGATAAAATGAAAGCGGCAAAAATGAAAGCTGGAAATTACTGTGCATATCAAGAACGAACCCAACAAGAAGTAAGAGACAAACTCTATAGCCTGGGATTATACAGAGATGAAGTTGAAGATGTTCTTACAGAATTGATTAGTGAAAATTTTGTAAATGAAGAGCGATTTGCAAAATCTTTTGCAAGAGGAAAATTTAACTTAAAAAAATGGGGGAAGCGGAAAATAATTTTTGAATTAAAAAAAAGAAATTTATCTCCTTACTGTATTGACCAGGCGATAAAAGAAATATCTGATGAAGCCTACGAAAAAATGATATTCCAAATTATTGAAAATAAAATGAGTTATTTGCCTGAAGTTGGATATACGACTAAAAATAGAATTATAAAGTATCTTATTGGAAAAGGCTTTGAAACAGAGATAGCCTGGACAATATTAAATAGTTATTTGAAGTCAGAAGAATAATGATTTCTGATAGATTTTAGCTATAATTGACTAATTGAAAATAATATCACTTTCTTCGTAATATTCTGTTAAAAGATTTTCAACAACCTTTCTCACAGGTAATATTTCGTGTACAAAGTCAATCGAAGGACCGGCACACCATACATTTTGATGCGTATTACTAAATGCCGCTTTTTTTAAAGATTTCATTCCTCTATAGAATGTTAGCA
>VAPL010755091.1_pt1 | contig 11449 bp, 13 predicted proteins | sample 3395061 | NCBI WGS metagenome assembly VAPL01 (sample SAMN08290444, study PRJNA428436) | hydrothermal vent metagenome | isolation source: Deep-sea hydrothermal vent chimney 2 | place: Pacific Ocean: Juan De Fuca Ridge | depth 2182 m m
ATAGGCTTCTTTACCCTTTCCATCTTGAACAGCTAGCCAGCCTTCACCTTTTATTGCAATGTCCAGCTCATTTCCTGTCGTCTGAAGCGACCCACTGCTCAAATCTGAACCGGGTCTTTCAGTCATAGCATAAACTCTGGTAGGAAAACCAGGACCAAAGACAGGCATAGACCGAAATTGCTCAAAATCAGATTTAAAACCTGTGGTTTGAGTGTTTGCCAAATTATTGGCATTTGAAGCTTGAGCCAGCAAAGTTTGCTTGGCTCCGCTCATGGCAATAAATAAACTACGATCCATTTTAAATATCTCTTTTATAAATTATCTAAAAACCTGTTCAAAATCGTTGCAAACTGTTATCAGTTAGCTACGAACAGAGTGCAAAAACTGAAGTCTACATAGAATAAACTGGGGGTCAGACACCATCCAAGCATAACAGACAAAGATTATGTAAATATTGAACTGGTTCTAAGGAACACGCTAATAATGTAGGTTGGGCTGCCGTCTTTTTGGCAACCCAACACTCCTTTTGCTAAAGATGTTGGGTTAACGATAGAGCTGTTAGCCCAACCTACCCATTCTTTACTTCGTCATTAACCCAACGTAAATTTTAATAAGCAATTTCAAATAATATGCTTATTTATGCATTAAGTATTGTCTGCATAATGGTCTTCTCAGTTGTAATCGACTGAGCATTGGCTTGGTAAGCTTGTTGAGCAATAATAAGCTGCACTAATTGCTCAGACAAATCAACGTTTGAAGCTTCTAATGAACCTGACTGAATTTTACCAAAACTACCTGTACCTGGTTGTCCAGGAACTCCATCCCCCGATGCAGTACTCTCTCTCCAAGCCGTATCACCTTTTTTAGTCAAGCCCTGTGGGTTTGCAAATCGTGTCAAGGCAACTTTACCCAAAATATCTGACCCACCATTACTAAATTTTGCAGCGACAACACCTTCATCATCAATATCTATCCCAGTTAAATCACCTGCTGGCAAACCATCCTGAGACAAGCCTTTCACTGAAAAGCTGGTACTAAATTGCGAAGTATCACCATAATCAAAAGTAAAACTTAATTTTGCAACGTTTAAAGATGGATCAATATCTGTTGATTCAATGGGTCCAAATGCGACTTTAGCAGGCTGACCACCTAGTGCAGCATCAGTTATTAACTCTCCAGAATCATCAAAATTTAGTTTATTAGGTGTATGTGCTAAAACCGTAGTGGGTGGTGTTGCAGCTGGGTCAGCTAAAGTCGCTTTAGTTCCATCAGCATTAAAGGGAACTCCATCAATAAAAAAATAAGCGTCCCATTGATTAGCTGTACCCGTTCCTCCACTTTCTCTATTTGTTACATAATAGGTAGATGCTATGTGAGAGTTCCCCTGAGAATCATAAATAGTCACAGAAGAAGTATGATTATAGGTTTTAGGGTCAGTAGGATCTACCCCACTCGCTGTCGTAATTGAAGGAAAATTAACAGGTAAAATCTCAGTAGCATCTACATTGGTACTTATTGCAATTTTTGTTGTTGCAACGGGAGCACCTTGAGCCGCTGTAATTTTTAATGGCTGAAAAACACCCTCACTAAACCCTTCATCAACAGTGGTTCCATTGGGTTTAAATGACAATAAAAAACTACCTTGGTTATTGACAACAAAGCCATCTTTGTTGAGTTTAAACTCCCCTCCTCTAGAAAATAAAGTAGGTTTAGATGAGGCTGGATCTTCAGCTAAAGAGAAAAAACCTTGCCCACTAATCGCTAAATCCAGATTGTTATCTGTAAAATTTAAATTCCCTTGATTAAATTGCTGAGCAACATTAGCAGTACGTACACCTGCTCCAGCTGTCGTTTTTGAAACACCACTGATACTAGCTGCATAAACATCAGCAAATTCCGTTCTGGATTCTTTAAATCCAACTGTATTTGCATTGGCAATATTATTCCCCGTGACGGATAAATCTTTAGAAGCCGCACTTAAGCCGCTTAATGCTACTGAAAAACCCATAATTATTCTCCTTAAAATATTTTCTTAATTTCGTTAAATTTAACTTTACCTATACCCGCCAATTCTAATGACACTCCATCAGCTCCCGCTCCCAACGCAACACTTTTTACCTCTGCATTAATAAGTGTTTGAGAAACGGTATTTTCTCCATCAATAATTGATTCTGCTGTTATTTTGTAGGTTCCCGGGGTAGCCTGAGTTCCGTCTTCTAACAAACCATTCCACTCAAATTCTATATTGCCTTTGTCCTGTTTCCCTAGATTAAGGGTTTTTAATACGCCACCATCTGAACCTAATATAGATACTTTAAGATTCTCAGTTGGCCCTTTTAAGGCAACTTCTCCCGATAGATTATTATTGACTGAAAGAACACCTTGATCAGAAGTAACCATGACAGATTTACCCACTAGAGTTGCCGCCTCTAATCCTTGCCCTGAAGTTATTGAACTAGAAAACTCAGCAAATGAATCATTTAAACTACTAATACCTTCTACTGTACTGAATTGAGCCATCTGAGCTAAGAAATCACCATTTTCCATCGGTTTATTTGGATCCTGATGAGTCATTTGTGTGGTCATCAATTTTAAAAAATCATCTTGTCCTAGCTCTTGTTTTTTAGTTTCTTCCTTATCTACTACAGGCGCCAACCCTAAATCTCGATAAGTTTCAATTGAATTTATTGTCATTTTTTACTCCTATTGCCCCATTCTTAAGGTTTGTAACATCAACTGTTTAGCTGTATTTAAAACCTCTACATTATTTTGATATGATCTTGATGCAGACATCATATTTGCCATTTCCTCTACTGTATTAACATTAGGCTTAAAAATATAACCATTATCATCTGCCATTGGATGATGAGGTGCATATTCCATAACAGCCGGAGCTTGACTTTCTACAATGCCTGCAACATTAACTTTGCTAGAAGCATCGTTCATATCCATCACATTTTTCAGCTCTGCTTTAAAAACAGGCTGCCGTGATTTATAAACTTCATCAATACTGCTACTGACACTATTTGCATTGGATATATTACTGGCAACCAAATTTAACCTTAATGATTGCGCATTCATCCCACTGCCAGCAATATTAAAAATATTCATAGACGGCATAATTATTCCCCTCTAATTGCGGACATCAGTCCTGAAAAACGACCATTAATAAACTGCAAGCTAGCTTGATATTGCACAGAATTTTCAGCATATTTAGCTTGTTCTATATGAGACTCAACTGTGTTTCCATCTAAAGAAGCTTGCTGAGGATTACGAAACATCATTGTTGAGCCCAACAATCGATCATTGGGTGAAAAATGACCTTGTTGAGTTTGCTCCATATTATTAGATGCAGGCATAGATTTTTTTAAAACCGCATGAAAATCCAGATCACGCGCTTTATAGCCTGGTGTGTCAGCATTTGCTAAATTAGAAGCAAGAACCTCACTTCTTTTTTCGCGTAAAGTTAAAGCTTGAGGGTGAACACCCAATGCATTGTTAAAATTAATAGCCATCGTAAGTACCTAAGTTTTGTTACTTACGTTACTAGCATAGCCCGTGCCATTCTTAATTAAGAATTTATAATCAGCAAGATAAATAAATTTTGAAGGTAAACTATTGGACTAATCAGCCAAGAGATTATTGAATATCCTATCCGAAACGGTGGATATTCTTAAGGTAGATTTTAAATAAAGTATCTAAAAACAATATTAATTCTTATAAAAACAATAATTTAAACTAAAAATTTACCAATTTTCTTTTAAAAGTAAGGAATCCCATCACTTATCACAAACTTGAATCTTTTAATAAAAAAGACTTCATAAAATATAAAGTGGCAATTATTAACCGCCCACAGAACAATTAAGTCACTACTTTAAACATCAGATATTTCTTACTTTTTTTGAGGAAACCTGTTTAGGTTAGTCAAGTGTCAAGAAAACGGCAGGTTGCCGGCGCTCTAAAACTCAAACCTCCTCTGACAGATTTCACCATTTATTGTGTTGATTCATCTGTATAGCCTAATATCAAAAAAAATTTAATATATTCCATATGGTTAGACTAAAACTTAGTTTATACTACCGAATTTATGACTTAAAATAGATGGCAAATTACTCATTTTCTAAATATAAATAAAAAATATGAAAATGCTAAATAATACCCACATTCTAGTTATTGATGATGTGGTTGATAACATTAAAGTAGCTCTAAATATTTTAAAAGAGGAGCATAAAGAGCTATCTTTTGCAATACAGGGAGAAGAAGCACTTGCCATGATAGAAAAGCAACCTAAAGCGTTTGATTTAATCTTGCTTGATATTATGATGCCCGGTATGAATGGCTACGAGGTCTGTCAAAAAATCAAAGAAAACCCTCAAACTCAAGAGATTCCAATAATTTTCTTAACCGCGAAAATAGATGTAGACTCTATTGACAATGGATTTTCACTAGGTGCTAGTGATTACATCACTAAACCTTTCCATGCTACGGAATTACTCGCTAGAGTAAGAACTCATATTCAACTATATCGATCCAAACAATTACTTCAAAAACATAATCTTTCACTACAAACAAAAATACACTATCAGCATAAAAAATTATTATCTGAACTAGAAGATAATCAGAAGGAAATGATCTGGATGTTGACTGAATTAATGGAATCAACTTCTGACGAAACAGGCAAACATATTCGTCGAGTAGCTGAAACATGCTCTTTATTAGCACATTTCCACCCAAGCCTAAGTAAAGAAGATGCTGACACTCTATTTCACGCATCCCCAATGCATGATATTGGAAAAATGACAATTCCTTACAAAATTCTTCATAAGCCAGGAAAGTATACGGAAGAAGAATTTGAAATTATGAAAAACCATACCAGTAATGCTTATAAATTATTATCTGGTTCTAAACGTAGATTAATTAAAGCAGCAGCTACCATTGCACATGAACACCATGAAAAATGGAATGGACAAGGATATCCTCGTCAATTGAAAGGGCATAATATTCATATCTATGGACGGGTAGTTGCATTAGCAGATGTATTTGATGCATTGACTCACAAAAGGTGCTATAAAAAAGCTTGGAGTGTAGAAGAGTCTGTTGATTATATTAAAAAATATCGAGGCACTCAATTTGACCCTGAGCTTGTTGATATAATGTTGAAAAATATTGATGAATTTGTAAAAATCGTACAAATTACATAAATTCATTTTAAACCATTTTGTTCCTAACACTACAACCAGCAAGTTTAACTAATACTGTGGCAAACACGCTTTTTTGGTAATCAAAAAACTTTATACATCTATTCTTGAATTATTATTTAAAAATGAGTAGAGTCTATATTGAAGTGAAGCACAGATGATCTATCCTAGAAAAACCAGTTGAGCGCAGAATTATAGTGAACAGCTGATTTGTCTAGGTTTATATAAATATTTACAACTGAGATAAAACTATGGAAATAATAAAAAGCTTAAAAAAATTTAGTATCTTAGGAATAATACTATTTTCAAATAATGCCCTTGCTTATAACCCAGGCACTCCTGATAGCGAATGCAAGCCACCAAAATTTAACGGTTTGAACCCACCAGAACAAGTTAAAGGGAAACCTGTTCCTGAAGTTGAACCTGAATCAGAAATTGAGTTTACTGTTTCTGGATATGCTGATCCAACTACTCTCACGGCGTTCGCAAAAAATGAACCACTTAAATTAAATATTGTTGATAAGAATAGTTTTTACCAGGTATCCGCTAATTTACCTGCCATTTTAAATGGGAAATATGCTCGTATTCGCCTTCGAGTCAAAGCTCAGGGAGGGACTTGTATTGCTCAAGACGGATGGTTAGTTAAAATTAAAAATGCTCCTGAAGCAGCAGAACAAAAAAAAGCAGAATAAATGCATAAACTTAAACATAACAAGGAGTGAGAATTTAATAACTTCCGTAAGTTTGGCGAAGAGTTTTGTTAGCATTTCTGTGGAGCTAAAAAAAGGCCAGTCAAAATGCGGAAGTTATTAAATCCTCACTCCCTGGTAACTCACAATAAATCACTTAGCATCAGTACAAGATGCCTTTTTTTTCATTCCAGTCGTGAAATGGCTTTTGGGCATCGGGTAGCTCTACATGCAACATAGGTATCTGGCGCTTTTCTGGATGTAATAAAATTTCTTCATAAATAAAGTGATCGTCAAATCCAGCTTGTGCTGCATCTTGGCGATCACATGCAAAATAGACTTTTTTCAGTCTTGCCCAATAAATTGCACCTAGACACATAGGACACGGTTCGCAACTAGAATATAAAGTACAGCCGGTTAATCTAAAGTCATTTAAGACTTTACATGCCAAACGAATTGTCAAGATTTCGGCATGTGCAGTTGGATCAAGATCTGAGGTAACGCGATTACCACTTTCAGCAATAATTTCCCCTTTTTTTACGATCACCGCTCCATAGGGGCCTCCATTATTATTTCTTACATTTGTACTGGCTAGATCAATAGCCCTTTGTAGAAACTGATCATGTTTTTTATCCATTAGAAATCATTAAAATAATAAGAAAAAGGGTATAATTTTGAACATTTTACATTAGCTTGTGTCATAACCTTTTTTCATAAAAATGTAATATTTGTATTGTATTTTATGTTTTTAAACTTAATGGAGATAATATGAGTGAAATTACTTTCAATAATGATTCCACCTTAAACAGCAACATATTTATATTAAACCCTAAATGGCACTCACGAGTAATAAGCACCCTGGTAAGTCTGTTAATGATCACTATTTATATATGGATGTTTTTTGGTTTCATCAATCTGCTGATCACTTTATATCACACCTACCCTGATAACTGGGGACATGGTGCAAGGACAATGATTACGGATGTGATTATTATTCTTGCCTCACTTGAATTAGTAAGGATTTTACAATCTTATTTATCAATAGGCCGAGTAAAAGTTTCTTTATTTCTTGACGTTGCACTTATTGTATTAATTGGTGAATTGATCAGTTATTGGTACAGTGAATATAGCGTTAGAGAAGTTGTATTAAGCATCGCCGTTATTTCCGTTTTGATTGTACTTAGAATGTTAACTATAAAATATTCACCCGACTTAAATGACACTCATTAGTTTTTTAGATCTAAAGGATCTTCAGGATCTATTCCATCCATAAAAGGGTATCGTCTATCCTGATTGGTAATTTGATAGACTTTTCCTAACCAATTATTAAAAACTGCTTTGGCAGTATCTCTCCAGGTATTATCCAAATGACTTAAAATAGCCTGTTCAGGGAATGGAGTAAGAGCTTCTTTATTTTTTTTTGCCTTTATCACTTGATTTTCATAATCTGACAAAACCTGTTTTACTTCATCATCAAAATAATTTTCAGGATAAGGTGGATAATCAATTCTATCCCCTGCAAAAAACAGAACAACTTCTCGTTTGTATTCTTTTAGTAAGCTAATATCATCGTACTCAGGATGACCTTGAAAGAATACAATACGAATACCATCAGCGCTAACCGCAAGATGAACGCCTGCCTGTTGACTCATGGCCAGGATTTTTAGCCCTTTTTGTTCTAAATCAGCTTGGAAAACTTCGTTAAATCGAGAATGAGGAACATCAAACCGTGTATTAATTTCTGCCACTAAAGGATGAGTCCGTTCAAGCACTTTATGCGAAAAAACACCCCACCGTTTATTAGGTCGTGGCGTCCTTTCAATACCATAGCAATATTCAATTAAGGCATGGGTAGCAAGACATGAGCATAGAATTGAAGTCACATTAAGTTTTGCCCAGTCAAAAACTTCAGTTAATGGCTGCCAGAAATCTTCTTCTGACAAATGACTATGGGTAACATTTGCACCGCTGATAATTAACGCATCAAGCCCATCTTTTTTGATAGTCTCAAAGGACTCATAATATTTTTCTATATGTGCCAACCCTTCTTCTCCTCTTTCTATTCCTTCAACAGAAAAGGGGTGAACATGAAATTGAGCAATTTGATTACACGCGCCAACCAAACGAAAAAACTGTCTTTCAGTCGCTTCTAAAGCCGCATCAGGCATAATATTAAGTAACCCAATATGTAATTCACGAATATGTTGGTGGCTAGCACGATCAGGGTTTAATATATCTTCACCTTCTTCAAGCAATCGTTGAAAAGTTGGCAAGCTAGTATGGGCAATTAAAGGCATAACGGCTGGTTCTCTTTTTATTTGGGAATGGAAATTAAAGTTTCATTCCTTAGCAATGACGTCGGCAATAAGTTGAATAAAGTCATCTTCATTGGTTACAGTTGCGACTTCATTGGCATCTAAAGTATACCCGTATTGATCGGCAATAGTTTGATAACGAGGAACACGTGCTTTGAAAAGTTGAGGAAAAACCCAACTGACAAAATCATCAGGGTTTATTAAATCTGTGTTGCTGATATTATGGATTGACATATATTCAGCTAGATTTTCATCTAAAAACTCTTCTCTGTAATAAAGAGGCTTAGGCTCATTCTTTGCGCGAGATATAATAGTGTTTTCTAATGATTCAGGGATTTTAATGTAAATAATTACCGTGTGTTTCGCTAATGTTTCTAACACATCTGGTCTGTCAAGTTCACACACACTTCCCCCAGCATCATTAAGAAAGTGTTTATAACCATAAATATCTTCGGCTTTATGGATAAATTCAGGCACATCATTTAAGGCAGCAACTTCTGCGTGATAATGTAGAGCTTGCCTACGTTTAAATTCGACTAATGACAACCCATCTTGATCAGAGTTACCAAGCTTACCAAGAAAGCTTGAAACAGGGGCTAAATTATCAACGGTAATGTTGTTGTGAATATAGATCGAATCAGATAATAACAATTTCTTAAGAAAAGGCACATCCATAGCCTGTCGCTTAATATTATCTAAAATAGGTTCACCTAAATATTTAGTCCCTATTCTGTAATCAACAGAATAATGAAACCATTTATCTTTAGAAAGTTTGTTAGCTAATGTGGTTTTCCCTGCACCCGACATGGCGAGGAGTGTAATGCTTTTGGATTCCCAATCCAAAAATGCCTGAGAACTCATTTTCATGAAATATTTTCCTAAGGAACGTGTTGTAATAATATCAATGGCTGATTACATTTACATACCATAGCCTCGGATATTATTTCATTCTAACTCCTACTTATCCAGTAAATCAGAAATATTCACGTCCTCTTGGTCTGGACTGCTATGTTTGTCCGTGTCTGAATAACCTAGATCATCCGTTTCCAAATCACCATACGGAGCACTCCAGTCTTCGGGTGCTTCAATATAATCAAAAGTTGAGTTATACCAAGTATCAAGATCATATTCACCTATGTCACCATCCTTGTATTGAACTTCAACCGACTGATCTTCGCTATCAATAGCAACGACTTTAAAGGTTAAATCATTTTCAATGTCTTTGTACCATCGATGGAGTACTGGATCAGTAATAGTAGTCATTTTATATCCTTAATTTAAGCAACTTTATATTTAACATCATATCAAAATATAAACAGTTGAAAGAACAAAAAAAGTGAGCTTGATTTGATTTTTGAAAAGTGAGGTCAAGACCAAAAGGTTATCTTGAAAAAGTTACAAAATAAAAATTTATTGTTCAACAATAAAAAAAATAGTAGCTTGAACATCTCTTATTATATTTATTACTGGTTTGTATAGAAATGTGACATTTTGTCGCACTTTATTTATCTTAATTGTCTATAAGCAATTGACTTAAAAGTGCAAATTCAGATAGAGAAATTGATTCAGCTCTGAGCATAGGGTCTATTTGTAAAGATCTTATCTGATCTTCAGTAAAAAGCTTCTTAAGTGAATTTCTAATAGTCTTACGGCGTTGTGAAAACGCGGTTGTTACTACTTTATTTAGTTTTTCTATATTTTCAATTTCTACTGGTGGAGTTGAATGTGGCGTTAACTTTACGATTGAAGACATGACTTTGGGAATAGGATCAAAGCTTTCAGGAGGAACATCAAAAACCAATTCTGTTTCACAATAATATTGAATCATCACACTAAGACGACCATATTTTTTGCTGCCCGGCTCTGCACACATTCGATCAACCACTTCTTTTTGTAACATAAAATGCATATCTTCGATGCAATCTGTACTTTCCAATAGGTGAAATAACAAAGGTGTTGAAATGTTATAAGGTAAATTACCAATGATTCGCAATTTCTTATCTTTACCACCTAATACTGAAAAATCAAACTTAAGAGCATCAGAACTATGAATAGTAAAATTTTTTTCCTCTTTAAATTTATCTTCCAAAAACCGGACTAAATCCCTATCTAGCTCAACAACATCTAATACCACTTTTTTTTCTAATAAAGGCTCAGTAATTGCGCCTAGTCCAGGACCTATTTCTACCCAATGTTCGTTAGGCTGAGCATGAATATTGGCCAAGATATTATAAATAACATTGTGATCATGCAGAAAATTTTGGCCAAAACGCTTACGAGCTTTATGATTCATCTATTTATGATCCAGTCATCTCTAATGCAGTTTTTATAGCAAATTCTAAACTCCCCGTATTAGCCTTACCTGTTCCCACTAAATCCAGAGCAGTTCCATGATCAACGGAAGTACGAATAATGGGCAACCCAAGGGTGATATTAACAGCTTGACCAAAGCCCATATGTTTAAGAACGGGAAGTCCTTGATCATGATACATTGCTAAAACGGCATCTGCTGATTCTAAGTATTTTGAGGTAAAAAGAGTATCAGCTGGCAAAGGTCCTTGTAAATTGATACCTTTAGCAGCTAAAATTTTTAGAGTAGGTTCGATAATTTCAATTTCCTCTCTGCCTAAATATCCATTTTCACCTGCATGTGGATTAAGTCCACAGACTAAAATTTTAGGATTTTTCAGCGAAAAACGAAGGCGTAAATCTTTATCAAGCAAGGTTATAATGCGACTCAATCTTTCTGGTGTTATCTCTTTGCTAACACCAGAAAGAGGCAAGTGAGTTGTCACCAACGCAACACGTAAACCCGGAGTTGCCAGCATCATCACTGGTTGTCCACCCGTTATTTCAGCAATAAACTCAGTATGCCCACTAAATGGGATATTGGCTTCATTTATAATGCTTTTTGTACCGGTGCTGTCACCATGGCATCAAACAAGCCATCAACACAGCCTCGTGTTGCAATTTTTATAGTTTCAATAACATAAAAGCTGTTTACAACATTCAGTTGACCACAAATAACAGAGTCCACCAGTTGAACTGGCAGCACAGTGATTGATCTAGTTGCACTAATTTTAGGTGGTTTCGAGACATCAAAACTATTGATATCCAGTTTTAATTTGAGCTGTTCAGCGCGCTGCTTTAATAATTGAGGATCTGCAATAGCAACAATTTCAGCGTCTTGTTTTGATTGAGCAAGTTGAACGCATAAGTCAGGCCCAATACCAGCAGGTTCACCAAC
>VAPL010738742.1_pt1 | contig 11445 bp, 4 predicted proteins | sample 3395061 | NCBI WGS metagenome assembly VAPL01 (sample SAMN08290444, study PRJNA428436) | hydrothermal vent metagenome | isolation source: Deep-sea hydrothermal vent chimney 2 | place: Pacific Ocean: Juan De Fuca Ridge | depth 2182 m m
CCAGTAGATCAATGCGTACAAAGTTCACCGGACTTGAAATAAGTACCCCGGCTTCCTGCAACGCAGCAACGCCTTTACCGGCAAATATAATCGCCAACACAAACATTAAACCACCGGTTACCGCAAAGAACTGGCGTAACGGTAGACGTACGCTATAACGCATAATCAACCATCCAAGCACCGCCAGTACACCAACGGCGGTAAGAAAACCACTGAATGCCATCGACTGCCCGGCCTCACTGGTTTGTGCCCAAAGCGCCTGATAAAATAGAATAGTTTCAAACACTTCACGATACACCGCAATAAACGACAACCCGGTCAAGGTCCATAACGTGCCTGAAGTCAGTGCCTTTTGCATATTATGATCGATGAATTTTTTCCAGTTTGCCGCACTGGTTTTATCGTGCATCCAGAAGCCGACATAGAGCAGTACCAGAGTAGCGACAATGGCGGCAATGCCTTCGGTGATTTCACGGGATGCACCAGAGATATCAATTAAAGACACCGATGCCCACCAGGTTAGCAGCCCCAGGGCTAAGGCACTAACCCAGCCAAAGTGAATATACTTTAAACCGTCCTGACGCTTAGTGCGCACCAGAAACGCCGCCAGTGCCGCAACGATTAACAGCGCTTCCAGACCTTCACGTAATAGAATAAAGAAAGCGCTGACAAATGCCGCTTCACCGGAAAGACGTGTACTACCCAGCAATTCATCTGCCGTTTCCAGCTTCTGAGTAATCAGCTCAATATCACTTTCAATCACCTGCAAACTTTGCGCACCGCGAATTTTATTACGCAGGCCGGTCATTAACCCTTCAATTTCAAGACGCAGCGGCTTATCCAGTGCATTGATATTCTGTTCAACCAGCTCAAAACCTTCCAGATATGCCTCTACTGCATATTTATAGGCAAGCTTATGCTGATTATTTTTATATGCGGTTAACACATCAGCCAAACGCTGTTTCGCAAAAGACAGTTTGGAACCCTTATCAAAAAACATTTCCGGGTGCAGACGCAAGTAAGCCATGATTCTGGCACCGTCATCTCCATACTGATCAGAAGCCTGATCTGGCGTGGTAATGGTCAACACATTAATATCCAGTAACGGGCTAGTACTAATATCAAGACTGGATGCCTGATCACTGGAAACATCAACCGCCATACTGCCGACATAAAATGCCAGAGACCATCGCTCTTCATCACTTAACTGATCATAAGCCAGCATGGCAGTGTCACTGACACCCTGGGTAATCGTACTGTGTAAACCAAATAGTGTGCGCTGATTGTAGCGCGCGACATCATGAAAGTTAATCGGTGGCGGGCTCATTCCAACCGCAGCAACCCCATCCCCATAGCCATCTACACCGTGACAAGATGCACAGTGCTCAGCATATAACGGCCTGGCTTTAGCTAAATCAGGCTGCTTACGGGGGACCACCTTAATGTCATAGGCATTGATAATTTTATGATGCATGCTCGACGTCAGCGTTTTAACATCTTTAGATGAAGCTTTCTGCTGTACCCATAATGACAATGTTTTTGCATCTTTGAGCAATTCAGGCTTAATATCCGATGCCGGTAAATCGACAAGCTGCTGGCTTATACCGGCTGAAAAATCAATCATCTCAGCATATTCTTCGGGATTCACCACCTCACCATCAACAACCGCACCACTGTAATCTACACCGACATAGTCGATTAACTGGAGCATTTGCTGAGTATTCGCCATTAGTGGACGGCTTAATAATAAACAAACGGCAAGCAAAGAACAGGAGATAACTTTCATACAGAATAGTCCAGCAACAATAGCATTAAAACGCTAATGATAACAATTATCATTAGCGTAATAAAGTTGTTTTCTAAAAAATCTCAACATAATTGAAAAAAATCAATTAAATCAAATTATTACTTAAGCAAACAGGTTTAATAAGTGATACTGCAATCAATAAATTATGTACTAAACTTATATGCAACAATAATAAGTAACAGCACGACAATTATCTTCGCTTAAATGAGAATACAATGCGCTTTAATAAACTTCCCCTGCTATTAGTGACAGGCTGGTTATTCTGCTTTCACGCCATGGTTTTAGCCGAAAGCACAAAGGCTACTCACCCTTTCGTGGTTACAGGTGTTATAAAAAATAGCAATAGTGCCATGCTACTTGAAAAATTCAGCCAGTATTTATCCAAACATGCTGATTACCCACTTAACGTCATTTACGCAGCAAACTACACTGACCTGACACACATAATGCGTCAGGACCCTAAAGCCATCGGCTGGACCTGCGGTGCACCGTATGTGCAGGACCAACAATCCGACAAACAACAATTAGTTGCCGTACCGGCTTTTAATCCTCAGGCCACTTACTACAGCGTGGTACTAACCCGCTCGAATCGCAAAGAAAAGACATTAGCTGATTTTAAAAATGCAGTATTAGCTTATTCTGACCCCAGATCAAACTCTGGATTTTTAGCACCGAAGTATGCCCTGTTCAAACAGAGCATAGATATGAAAAAGCATTTTCGACTATTACTTAATGCGGGTAATCATGAAGGCAGCATTGAGGCATTATTAAGTGGTCTGGCAGACGTTGCAGCTGTCGATGAATATATCTGGCTGGCTTATTTAAAAGATTATCCGCAAGCCAACCATAAATTACGTGAAATTGAGCGTATGGGGCCCTACCCTTTTACTCCTATTGTAGCCAGCCGGGGCGTATCACAACAACAGGTTAATAAATTAATGCATGCATTAACCAACATGCATAATGACCTTCAGGGCAAACAGATACTTCAACAATTTAATCTGGATAAGTTTGTTAATAAAAATCCGGACTTTTATAATCCAATACGTGACATGTTAAACGAAGTCGAAATTAAAACAGGGAATTGAAACAAACGTGATACATAAGCTCCAAAAGTGGTTACTCAAATCAATATCAAGACAGGTCAGCATACTGCTAGTGTTATTACTCAGCACTGCATTACTTCTGCCGGCCTTTTATTTTTATAATATACAGGAAACAGAAGCCAGCAAAACCACTAAGCAACTTGCTACACAGTTCATTAACTCATTACACACATCAATCTCAAAATCAGTGCACTTTAAAGACAACTATGGTGCATGGCAAATAATTAAAAATGAGCTTAACAATAATCAGCAACAGATAGATAGCGGTGGTTTTTTTAAAATAAGCGAGATTGCAATACTCGACAACAACAATCTGGTGTTTGCTCACAGCTCACCCGGCACTCACCCATTGCAAAAAAATTACACTGGCATCACGCCAACTGCAGCAGATTTAGCCGCAGAAAGTGACAATATATTATTCACCAGCATAAACAGCAGTGTTAATAAAAGCATACGGCTTTACAGCAATTTATCGTACCAGGGAAACCACAATGGCTTAATTCTAATTCAACTCGATCTAACGCTATTAAATAATTTTCATCAGAAACAAATTAAAAAATTCACCTTGTTCTTTATCATTACAGTTTCAGTTATTTTAATCATCGGTTATCTTTTTGGACACTGGATTAGTGCGCCGCTTAAAATCATCGAAGAATCATTACAGGATATAGGCAGTGGACGATTAAACATCTCAAAACTTCATTACCGCCATGATGAATATAAAAAGCTTGTCACCACGATAGAAACAACTGATAAAGAGTTGCATGAAAGCCATTCTAAGATTGACCTACTGCTCGACTCAACTGCTGAGGCAATATATGGCATAGACCTGAAAGGCAATTGCACTTTCGTTAACACCTCATGTTTAAGCATGCTCCGTTACACCGACAAACTGGAGCTCATTGGTAAAACAATAGGCCCGCTAATACATAGAACCACCAGCCGCTCTGCTACCGATGACATTATTGACACTTCCAGCATAGAAAATAAAAGGTACTCAAATGACGAAGTTATCTGGCGCAAGGACAACACCAGTTTTCCTGCAGAATACTGGTCTCATCCCATTTTCAAAGACAACGTATGTATCGGCGCCGTTATTACCTTTTTAGATACAACCGAAAGAAACAAAACCCTTAAAGAGTTAAAAGAACGGGAACAGGATTTATCCATCATGCTACATAGCATTGGTGATGCCGTTATAGCAACCAACACCAATGGTGAAATCACCCGAATGAACCCGGTTGCCGAGGAACTCACCGGCTGGTCATTTAATGATGCATGCGGCGAAAAAGTCAAAAAAATATTTCCCATTATCAATTCAACAACCCGCGCCTCTATTGAAAACCCAATTGAAAAAGTCATGGGCACAGGAGAAACAGTCTATCTTAGCAATCACACAACACTCATTTCAAAAACCGGCAAAGAATATCACATAGCAGATTCAGCCGCACCCATTCGAAATACCAACAACGACATACAGGGCATGATACTTGTATTTAATGATGTTACTGAACAATACATTATGCGTGCTGAGATAAGTGAACAAAAAGTTAAATTACAAAAAATTCTCGATGACTTACAAAGCATGGTCAGCATACTTGACCTGGACGGAACACTGACATTTATTAACAGCATGCCACTAAAAGTCAGCCACTTAAAAGAGGAAGACGTACTCGGCTTGAAACTATGGGACTTAAATTTTTTCAATTATAATGATGATATCAGACAGAGCGTAAAAAACGACTGCTTTAAAGCCGCTGCAGGCCACAGTACATTCAATGATATTGCACTTTCAACACCTGATGGATTATTCTGGATAGAGTTTTCGGTGCACCCGGTAACCAATTCAGCCGGTGACATTATTCAGCTGGTTGCAGAAGGCAAAGATATCAATAAACGTAAAGAGCAGGAAGAGGTACTACGTCGTTCACAGAAGATGGATGCAATTGGTCAGCTTGCTGGCGGCATAGCCCATGACTTTAACAACCAGCTTGGTGTAGTCATTGGTTATCTGGATATTTTGCAAAGTTCATTAACCAATGAAAAGCAACTTAAATGGATAGAAAGATCAACTCATGCAACGCTCAGATGCGTAGACCTAACCCGCCAACTATTAACTTTTTCAAGAAACAAGTCTACCGAAAAGAAGCCCTGTGACATAAATGCAATTTTAACAGAACTTCATACCATGATAGTTCGTACAGTAACACCGGAAGTCGAAGTTGAGTATTTTCTCAGTGAAGATCTCTGGCTAACTGATATTAACTCTGGAGATTTTCAGGACTCAATTTTAAATCTTGTAATCAATGCTCGAGATGTCATGCCAAAAGGCGGAAAGCTCATTGTCGAGACATCCAACAAATATCTCGATGAAGACTACGCCAGGAATCAACTCGACATTGAGCCGGGTGAGTATATTCAAGTCATGATCAGTGACACCGGTTACGGAATGGACAAAGCTATTCTAGAAAAAATATTCGAACCCTTTTTCACCACCAAAGATGAAGGCAAAGGCACCGGCCTGGGGCTTGCGATGGTATACAGTTTTGTTAAGCGTTTCGGTGGTGGTATACGCTTCTATTCTGAAATCGATATCGGTACAACTATACGCATATACCTTCCCCGCACTGTAACACCGGAAGTGGCTTACCTCGAAGCCGCAAACAGCACAGACTTACCCCGTGGTAATGAAACTATACTGATCGTTGATGACGAAAAAGACTTATTAGAATTAGCCTCAACATATTTAACCGATTTAGGCTACCAGGTTAAAACGGCAGACAATGCCCGTATGGCTTTGAATATTTTAGAAAATGACAATAGCATAAACTTATTGTTCAGTGATGTCGTTATGCCCGGCGGCATAAATGGATATGAACTAGCCGAACAAACTAATAAAAACTGGCCTGAAATTAAAATACTACTCACATCCGGTTTTACTTCTCGCGTTAACTCCAGCAAGAAACCATTGAAATTCGATCAAAAACTACTCAGCAAGCCATATAGAAAATCAGAGCTTGCATACAATATAAGACTCACTTTAGATGAGATAGACTAATGACAGCTCCTTTAGTAACTATTATTGATGATGAAATTGCACTGGTTGACTTTATTAGCCATGTTGCAGAACAAGCTGATTTCGCAGTTGAAAAATACAGCGATGCAACACTTTTCATGCAAGAATTTGAAAATGTTCCAGATGTTATTATTCTAGACTTAATGATGCCGGGTGTAGATGGTGTGGAAGTGATTCGATACCTTGCTCACGAACGATGCACCGCACAAATTATTTTAATGAGTGGTTTTGATAAAAGCGTATTACATTCTGCTCAGGAGCTGGCAAAAGAACAAAACCTGAATTTTTGCGGATGCCTGTCAAAACCCTTTCGAGCCAATGAGCTACATAAGTTTTTAAATGAAATAACAATCACGCCAAAATCTCCAACCAGCAAAGACTTTAACCAGCCACCCACCGTTAATGAGCTATATTCAGCTATCATTAATCATGAACTAATTATGAATTACCAGCCTAAAGTGGATCTAACTGATGGCAATTTATTATCTGTGGAAGCGCTGGTACGCTGGCAGCATCCAGAGCGCGGACTTATCCCTCCCTACTTATTTATTCCACTCGCAGAAAAACACAATTTAATTGATGACTTAACCTGGGAAATCTACCATCTGGTTTTATCACAGGCACAGGCCTGGCTGGCGCAGGGACTGGAAATAAAAATAGCAGTCAATATGTCAGCGATTACATTGAAAGATCTGGACCTTCCTAAGAAGATGATGGCACTGCTGGATCAATATAACCTACAACCTTCTCAAATTATTTTAGAAGTTACTGAAAGCGCTTTGATGCAAGAGCTGATCAAATCTCTGGACATCCTCACCCGTCTGCGTATGAAAGGCTTTAAGTTATCTATTGATGATTTCGGCACCGGATATTCGTCATTACTTCAACTTCACCGCATACCGTTTTCCGAACTAAAAATTGACGGTTCTTTTGTTATGGCAATGAATGATGATCCGGAATCACTGGCCATTGTCGAGACCGTGATTTTACTTGGCGACAAACTAGGCATGAACATTGTAGCTGAAGGCGTAGAAACCGTTGAGAACCTGCAGGAACTAATCAGAATTAAAAACAAAAATATGAGTGATAATCAGATCCTGCCAGAAACCCCCACAATCCGCAGACACTCCATGAATTTAGCCAGACAGGGATCCCGTATTTGCAAAAATCAAACCACAATGAATCGCAAAAAAAGCCTGAAGCAAATCACACAGGGCTTTCACAAGCGCAAAAAAACACTGCGGCTAATTGCACAGGGCTACCATATCTGCAGACCACAAACTGCAGAAAAAATAACCGAATGGTTTTTACAGAAAAATCATAAGAAGTATTCATTGTAGTACTATTCTATATTCACAATAGCTACGGCTGGCAATTAAATAATGTTGTTTTTAAATTAATTTATAGTTGATTAAAAATCACTCATAACAACCTTCATCGCATTCATTAATTACTGTTTTTAAAAACTCAAATTAATAGAACTCAAATATAACTACGGCATCACCTTCAACCCAGAAAATAAATTTAGCATGCCACACAGTATCAGCACCATCTAACCCGTTGTTACTGATTTTAAAACATCTGATGCCAACCTGACAGACTTAAGATTCTAAAAAAATCGGGTCCTTCTAAAATAGAAGAACCCGATTCGATATACTTGCAACCATCATTAACTTTAATGTACTTCAAGTATCGCCGCTGTTTATCAACAAAAACTTAATCCGGATATTTTTGTTTAGAAAACGTTTCATACAGTACCGGTACGACAAATAGTGTTAACAATGTTGCACTCACCAGACCACCAACCACAACCGTTGCTAATGGTTTTTGTATTTCAGAGCCTATGCCATTCGAAAGTAATAATGGTATCAAACCTAACGCTGATGTAATTGCGGTCATTAATACCGGTCGCAAGCGTGACAACGCACCTTCAAACACACTATCGTGCATCGATTGCCCTCCTTCAACCCGCTGATTAATCGAACTTACCATCACCACACCATTGAGTACGGCAACGCCGAGCAAAGTAATAAAACCAATCGAGCCCGGAACAGATAAATATAAACCGGAAATATATAATCCGGCAATACCACCAATTAATGCCAACGGTACATTCAACATAATTAATAAAGCCTGGCCGACAGAATTAAATGCAAAATAAAGCAGCAAAAAGATTAAGCCCAGTGAAATCGGTACAACAATCATCAGCCGTGCCTGTGCACGTTGCTGATTTTCAAACTGCCCACCGAACACCACGGTATATCCCGGTGGCATATCAATTTCATCATCAATACGTTGTTGTAGCTCAGCAACCAGCCCCCCCATATCACGGCCTTCGACATTACTCTGAATAACCACCCGACGCTGCACATCATCACGACGAATTTGCGGCGGACCGGTTTCAATTTGAACGTCGGCAACATCACCGAGTTTTACCCATGCACCACCCGGTGCCTGTAAAATCAGATTACGAATAGCTTCAACATTATTACGATACTGCTCGCCGAGTCTGACGTAAATATCATAACGCTCATTGCCATTAATCACCTGCCCGGCGGTGCGGCCACCAATAGCATCTGCAACCATATTCATCACCTGCGAAACCGGTATACCATAACGTGCCAGCACATCACGATTCGGTCGTACCGATAATTGTGCTTCGCCGCCAATTTGCTCCATGGCAACACCACGGGTGCCATCTACGGTTTTAACCAGCGCTTCAATTTCTGCACCCTTTTTCGCCAGCATATCTAAGTCCGCACCAAATAGCTTAATCGCTAACTGAGCGCGAACACCGGAAAGTAATTCATCAACCCGTGTTGCAATAGGCTGTGAAAATGAAAATAACAGCCCCGGATGTACAGACATTTTCTGTTCCATCAATTTTTGTAAGTCCTGCCGGTTTTCTGCACTGCTCCATTCACTCACCGGCAACAGTCCGACAAAAATTTCGACATTGGAAACCGGCTCAGGATCACCACCGATTTCAGCACGTCCGACCCGACTAGTTGCATAAATAACTTCTGGAAAAGTCAACAATGCCGCTTCCATTTTACCCGCTACTTTTAGCGAAGTATTAAGACTTGACGAAGGCGCCAGAGTAATTCTAATATTCAAAGTCCCCTCTTCCAGCTCCGGTACAAACTCGGTACCCAGAAACGGCACTAAAACCAGTGAGCTCACAAACAACACAATTGCACTCACCACCACCAGACGTTTATTTTCCAGTGCCTGCTTTAAACGCAAACGATATTGTTTGGCGATGGGTTTTAATACAAAACTTTCTTTCTCCACCACACCGTTTTTAAACAAATACGTTGCCAGTGCAGGAATCACCATAATCGCGACGATTAATGAACCTAACATTGCCAGCAGAATAGAAATCGCCATCGGTTGAAACATTTTTCCTTCAACCCCTTCAAGCGCAAACAGAGGTGCAAATACGATGGTTACGATTAACACTGCAAAGAACACCGGCCGCGCCACTTCTTTTGCTGCCTGTTGAATACGCAAACTCATGCCACGTCTATCATATTCTGCATCGTTAGGGTCTACATCAGTTTGTGACCCATCTTTTTTATTGCGTTGTTCATGATCCTCATCCGGATGCGTAAGATGACTAAATATATGTTCCATCATTACCACCGAACCATCTACCAGCATACCAATGGCAATGGCTAAACCACCCAATGACATTAAGTTAGCAGACACATTCCAGTAAGCCATTGCCATTAACGCCAGGCCGATGGAAATAGGAATAGAAAGCAACACCAGAAAGGTTGCTCGAATGTTCATCATAAATAGTAATAAGATAATAATGATAAGCACAAACGCCTGCATCAGCGCGGTAATAACCGTATCTACCGCCGCATCAACCAGACTCGCCTGATCATAAAAAGGTTCAAGCGTAACGCCGTCAGGCAATGCAGTTTGAATTGCAGCCATACGCGATTCAATGCCTTCGATAGTGGCTTTGGTATTAGCGCCTAAACGCTTTAATACCACACCTGCAACCACTTCACCCAGCGCTTCAGGATTACCATCCGCATCACGACGCGTAATCGAAACCGCACCCTGACGAATCTCAGCACCAAAGCCAACATTTGCAACGTCTTTTACTTTTATGGCAACGCCATCGACAATTTTCAACGGTACGTTACCGATATCACGCAAACCTTCTTTGCCACTGCGCACCCAGCCAACACCACGAATGATTAACTGCTCATCACCACGGTCCATATACCAGCCACCCGCATTGCGATTATTCTCTTCAATCGCCTGCGCTACATCGTCACCGGTTAAGTTGTAAGCCAGTAAGCGTTGTGGCACTAGCTGTACCTGATACTGGCGCACTTCACCGCCAAACGATAGTACTTCGGTAACACCACCTACCGGCATTAATAATAACTTCACAATCCAGTCGTTATAACTTCGCAGTGTTGTTGCATTATATTTGACCGGGTCATCTGCCCGTAGAATATATTGATACACCTGTCCGAGGCCAGAAGTATTGGGGCCGATACCCGGCGTACCAATACCATCAGGAATATCTTCACGCGCCGTTTGTAACCTTTCGAAAACTAACTGGCGTGCAAAGTAAATATCCGTGCCTTCTTTAAACACCACGGTAATCACAGACAAACCGGTTTTAGAAATGGAGCGCACTTCTTCAACATCCGGCAAACTGTACATCACCGCTTCAATCGGAAAGGTAATTAACTGTTCAACTTCTTCCGCAGCTAATCCGCGTGCTTCGGTGTTTATCTGCACCTGCACATTAGTTACATCCGGAAATGCATCGAGATTTAATTTCGGCAGAATCATGGTCGCCCCGACCATCATCGCAAGCAGGGCAATAATGACTAACAGGCGGCTGCCAACCGCCATATCGATTAATTTATTTAACATAGCAGACAGCCCTAGTGATTATGAATTTCAAAACCGCCTTTAGCGATTTCAGACTGAACAAAAAAAGCACCTTCAACCACAACTGACGTGCCCGCTTTTATGCCTTCGATAATAGCCTTACCGTCGGTAACTCTCAGCAGCTCGATTTCAACGCCTTTAAACTCACCGGCTTCATCCTGCTCAACCAGCACCTGCCAGTCACCATCCGGACTACGCAGCACGGCTGCTTCCGGCACGGCTAACGCCTGCGTATGATTTGATGTTTCAATCTGGGTATTCACAAACAGCCCGGGATGCAATGTATCGTTTTTATTTTCAACCAGTAAACGAATGCCAGTGGTACGCGTAATTTCATCTAATGAGTGATTTATCTGCGCGACTTTGGCCGGATAAACTTTACCGTTAAACTTAACACTGGCACTGTTACCCACCTCTATTTCATGGGATATTACCGGTGCAACATTGGCCACAACCCACAGACTGGACTCATCAGTTATACGAATCAACTCCTGCCCCGGTTCAGCTTGCTGACCTAAAATATAATTTTC
>VAPL010354370.1_pt1 | contig 11443 bp, 9 predicted proteins | sample 3395061 | NCBI WGS metagenome assembly VAPL01 (sample SAMN08290444, study PRJNA428436) | hydrothermal vent metagenome | isolation source: Deep-sea hydrothermal vent chimney 2 | place: Pacific Ocean: Juan De Fuca Ridge | depth 2182 m m
CTTGATCTGGACAAGGCCCAGCAGATATTAGATCATGATCATTACGGTCTGCATAAAATAAAGAAACGGATAATTGAATTTCTGGCCGTTTTGAAGCTCAAGCCTGATCTTCATGCCCCCATCCTTTGTTTCGTGGGGCCGCCAGGGGTGGGCAAGACTTCCCTGGGCCAGTCCATTGCCCGTACCATGGGCAAGAAATTTGTCCGCATCTCCCTGGGCGGGGTACGGGATGAGGCCGAGATCAGGGGGCACCGCCGTACCTATATCGGGGCTCTGCCCGGCCGTATTATTCAGAGTCTTAAAAAGGCGGGCTCTAATAATCCCCTCTTCATGTTAGACGAAATTGATAAGCTGGGGGCTGATTTCAGGGGTGATCCCTCCTCCGCTCTGCTTGAGGTTCTTGATCCGGAGCAGAATTTTTCCTTTGCCGATCATTATCTTGAGATACCCTTTGATCTCTCTAAGGTGATGTTTGTCACCACGGCCAATTTTATGGATAATATCCCCGGCCCTCTGCGGGACAGGATGGAGATAATTGAACTTACGAGCTACACGGAAGATGAAAAGGTGATGATTGCCAAACGGCATCTGATAAGTAAACAGCTCACCGCCCATGCCCTTACCCCCGACAATGTGGTTTTTCGAGAGAAGGCCGTTCGTAAGCTTATCCGCTCTTACACGCGGGAGGCCGGAGTGCGTAATCTGGAGCGGCGTATCGGCTCGGTATGCCGGGGTATCGCCAGGGGCATTGTGGCCGGTAACAAGGGGCGGCGGGTTTTAACGGAAAAGGCGGTGGAGCGTTTTCTCGGGCCGGTTGAATTCCTGCCGGAGAGCAGCGCCCGCCATTGGGGGCCGGGACTGGCGACTGGTCTGGCCTGGACACCGGTGGGCGGCGTCCTGCTGTTTATTGAGGCTGCCAAGATGAAGGGCAAGGGGATGCTGACCCTCACCGGCAAACTGGGCGATGTGATGAAGGAATCTGCCACTGCCGCCCTCACCTATATCCGCTCTCATGCCGATGAATTAGAGATTGACGATGAGCTTTTCGCCGGTCTTGACCTCCATGTCCATGTCCCCGAGGGCGGTATTCCCAAAGACGGCCCCTCGGCTGGAGTGGCGATGGTTACGGCCCTGACCTCATTGCTCAGTGATAAAGTTGTCCGCCGCGATGTGGCCATGACCGGTGAGATAACCCTGCGCGGCGATGTCCTGCCGGTGGGCGGCGTCAAGGAAAAGGTGCTGGCTGCGGTGCGGGCCGATATTAAGGAGATTGTCTTACCCTTTCGGAATTCAAGGGATATCAGTGATATCTCACCTAAGTCGATTCAGGGTCTGACCTGCCATTTTGTCCATGATATTGGTGAGGCCTTTGAATACGTGTTTGTGTAAAGGGCGGCCGGGGCTTTTCAGGGGCGGCCAATAACACCGCTCAGGATGGTACCCTTCATATTAGCCTCGGTGAGATTGGCCCCGGTGAGATCAGCGCCGCTTAAATCCGCCCCCTTGAGATTGGCCCGGTATAAATTGGCCCCCCTGAGGTTGGCCTGGCGCAGGGAAGAGCCGCTTAGATCGGCATAGATAAGATTGGCCCCTTGCAGATTGGCATTGTTGAGGTCTGCTCCGGCAAGCCGGGCTCTGGCCAGATTGCAGCCTGGACAATCATGGGCGTTCTGGCGGATGATAAAATTGATATCTGCCGGGGCATCAGGCGGCTGCTGGATATCAGTTACGGCCGGGGACTTTTTACTGTCCTGGGCCGCGGCTTTAGTCCCGGTGTTGTTGTTAAAGGATATTCCCTCTTTGAATGTCCCGCCTGAAGTAAGAATCGTAAAGGTATAGGCCAGGATGCCGCTGTCATTAAACTGCTTGTACTCTTTGTCCTCCTTATATACCCGGTAGCATATCTTATCACCCTGGCCCCATTTCCTGAATTTCAGACAAAGACGTTCCTGATCATCGACCTGCCAGGTGCCGGTGTCTTTCTCTCTGTCTGAGTTTGTAGCGCTGAGGCGGCCGTTATTCGAGAAGGTGATGCGCGCCTCCTCGCCATAGCCCTCGCTTTTGATGGTGCTGCCGCTTAACAGCGCCCGTAAATCATGACCCGAAAGGGCCTTGGCCCCATTGGCAACGGCCTTGTTAATATTTTCCGTCCCGCAGGCGGAGAGGATAAGAATTAAGGATAGCAGCATGATTTTTTTCAGGTAATTCATAACTCTCACTTGGTTTATGGCTCAGAGGCAAGGTGTCCTGACGGCCTTAATGGAGCCCTTCAAAAGGCATCCGCAGGGTTTGGGAAAGGGTTAATTATTAGCTTCTTTTTGTTTTAATTTCAATGTTGTTTTTTTGAGATACAGTCTTTGGCCGTTTTCTGAAAAATAAAATTTGTCTCCAGGATAATTGTTTTATATGATTTATATGGAGCTTCAGCAAGGGCTGTACTTACCCTAACTCTGTAACTGCTTGAAAAATAAAATTCAGCTGTGAGGTCATAATGAGCGATTTGCAATGGAATAAAAAATTTGCCTTGGAACAAGCCGGTGACGACCAGGATTTGTTAACGGAACTGCTTGACCTGCTGCGCAGTTCTTCTCAGGAAGATTTACAAAAAATTAAAGCGGCCCTGCAGGCTGGTGATGGCAATGGGGTGGCTGACGCGGCTCACAGCATCAAGGGTGCCTCTGCCAGTCTGGGATTCGAGGGCCTTCGGGCTGTAGCCTACAAATTTGAAAAAAGGGGGCGGGCCGCGGAGCTGGCTGGTCTTGATCCTGCTGTCCTGGAGGATATGATCTTGGCCCTTGATGATATTGCCGTTTGAAAACTGGCAAAAACTGATTGAATTATATGTCTATTACCGAAGATATAATCGCCAAGTTTAAAGACAGCAAGACTCTGCCTCATGTCGCCCTCAAGGTCACCCAGATGGTGAATGATGAGAATAGTACCATGCAGGATTTTGAGGAGGTGATCCAGCTTGATCCCCTCCTGGTCACCCGTCTGCTGCGTCTGGTGAACAGCCCCTATTTCGGGATCATCGGCCGGGTGGAGTCCATCAGTAAGGCCGTGGTCTTTGTCGGCATGAAGAGTCTGCGCAACCTCGTGGCGGTGGAGGCCCTGCGGGATATATTCGGCTGCGGCTGTGACAGCCCGGCGGGGGAGTTTTCCCGTCGGCAGCTGTGGCTGCATTCCGCCACTGTGGCCATCCTGACGGATATGGTGGGGAAGAGGATATTCGGCGATGCCAGGGAGGATCTTTTCCTGGCCGGGATTATCCATGATGTCGGCCTGATTGCCATTGATCAGGTAGCGGGTGATAAGCTGCGGCAGGCCTGCCGGTTGTATCAGCCGGGCCGGAATTCCATTATTGAATGTGAAGGGGAGGTGCTGGGCACGGATCATTGCCAGGTCGGTTACCAGCTGGCCAGGAGCTGGAATATGCCCTCTGATGTTATGAAGGCCATTCGTTTTCATCATAAGAGCGATAAAAGTATCAGACCTGAGAGTATAACCGGTATTCTGCAGTTAGCGGAGTTCATCGCCAGTAAGATGGGGTACTCCATGCTGCGTGATAAAGTTGAACCTCTGCCGAATCATCTCGTTAAGCACGTTAAATCCATGCTGGATAACTATAAAATCATAGTCAGGGACGCGCCTGGAGAAATTGCCAAGGCCAAGTCTTTCTATGAACCAGAGGATTAAGGAATGTCTGGCCTGATTGATGATATCTTTGTTGGTCTGGAGGACGATGATGCCCGGGAGCGGGAGTTTGTCCAGACCTTTGCCGCCCTGATGCCGGATATTGAACTCTATTTATTAAAGGCTGATGGAACTGGTCTGAGCCCGGCATCTAACGCTGATGATCTTGAGGATCGTTTTAGTGCCGCAGATATTCAGGCCGTAAAGGAGGCGACGGGGCTTTTATTCTTTGCTGACCGCCAGGGGCGGGCCATGCTTGGGCTGGTCGTGGAGGAGATAGAGGCAGTGCTGCTGGCCTGGCCGCCCATGGATGACTGCCAGTCCTGCCGGGCCCTGACCGCCACGATGATGCCTAATTGTACCGCTCATGTTTTGCTGCTCATGGAGCAGAAAATGGTACGGACGGAGAACGAACAGTTACAGCGTGAGATAAAGGTGCTTAATTACCAGCATCATGAATTAATAGAGCATAATCACCGTCAGTATCTCCTGATTAAGGAAAAAGATAGAAATTATGCCAAAAATCTGGAGAGCGAGATCGCCGCCCGTACCGAGGATCTGGAAAGGGCCAACGAGGAACTGCGTGAGGCCAGCCGGTTGAAGAGTGAGTTTCTGGCCAATATGAGTCATGAATTACGAACCCCGATGAACGCCATTATCGGCTTCTCCGACCTCCTCATGGATACTGAGTTGAATCCCGAACAGGCGGAGTATGTAAATACTGTAAAGCAGTCCGGCGATGGGCTTCTGGGCCTGATTAATGATATTTTGGATTTTGCCAAAATTGAGGCCGGTAAGCTGGATATAGTCAGCGAGATTTTTTCGTTGGTGGAAATTGTTAAAAATGTGGCGGCCATGTTCATGAAACCGGCCGCTGATAAGCAGATAAATCTTAATTACCGGATTGACGAGCGTCTGCCCGCCGCCTTTCTTGGTGATGGGAACCGTTTAAAGCAGATACTGGTAAATCTGGTTGGTAACTCCATGAAGTTTACCAGCCGCGGCGGAGTGACCATGACGATGGAAGAGGTCAAAGAGCAGGATGACTGGGTCATGGTACGCTTCATGGTAGCTGATACCGGGATTGGTATTCCGCTGGAGCAGCAGAACGCCATTTTTGAAAAATTTACCCAGGCCGACGGCACCATCACCAGGCGTTTTGGCGGTACCGGGCTGGGACTGGCGATCACCTGCCAGTTGGTTTCCCTCATGGGGGGGCGGGTATATCTGTCAAGTGCTCCAGGGCGGGGCAGTATCTTCTGCTTTACCATTAAATTGAAATTGCCGGCAGCGGCTGATAAAATGATGAAGACCGATCAGCAGAGAGCGGCAGCTGATCAGCCTCTGTCCCTGCGGGTATTGCTGGTGGAAGATAATCTGGTTAATCAGCGGCTGGCCACCATTATGTTGAAAAAGGCCGGTTGCGAGGTGACGACGGCTGGAGACGGTCTGCTGGCTCTGGAGCAGTTAAAGAAAGAACGATTTGATCTTATCCTCATGGATATGCAGATGCCAAATATGGACGGTCTGGAGGCCACGGCCAGCATACGCGCCATTGAGTCTTTGGCTGAGGATCGGCGTAATTATGCCGGCCTTGGCGGGAGGCCGGTCGCTATTGTAGGCCTCAGCGCCCATGCCCGTAAGGAAGATGCCGACCGAGCCCGGGCCGCGGGTATGGATGACTTTCTCACCAAGCCCATTATCAGATCTAAATTGCTGGCCGTTTTGGCTGAGGCGGCGGGGAATAAATAAGATTAATCTATTTGTTCCCCCTGCCGCCAAATTCCCTTATCGCGGCCTGACGTGAATTCTCTGAAATTATCGTGAGTTCAATATGCAGGCGGCGAGAAGGCAGCATATCCCCGAGGCGGTTCGGCCATTCAATAACGCATAATCCCTCTCCGTACAGATAATCCTCCAGCCCCAGTTCATCGTCCACGCTCAGTTCCTGTAAACGATAGAGATCCATATGATAGAGGGGCAGACGGCCTTGATATTCATGGATGATGCTGAAGGTGGGGCTGGTGATATAATTGTCCTGTACTCCCAGGCCCTGGGCGATGAAACGGGTGAGGGTGGTTTTGCCCGCCCCGAGATCACCGCTTAGAGTGATGATACCGCCGGGGCGGGCCTCAGCGCCCAGCCGCCGCCCCAGGGCTTTGGTTTCTTTCAGGTTGGCGAGGATAATGGTACATGGATAGATTTTGGTTTCCAAGGGCCCTTGAGTTATTTTCTGGTCTGTTTATGGCAGAGCAGACAGCGATATTTGGGTGGATGCTTTTTGGGCAGCGGTACCTCACCCTTGGGATTATGACATTTCTCGCAGAATTGTTCAGCCGCCTTTTTACCCATATTCTGGAAGCGTTGGTGGATTTTATCCTGCGGCAGTTTTTTGGTGGTTTCAGGCGGAGCGTTCCAGAGAAAGAGGAAGAGGGCGGCACAGAAAACCACGAATAATACATTATAGAAAATGGTCTTTTTTTTGTCGTAGCGCATTATTTTCTCCTTTTTTGTTCTAGAGGTCTGGCCTTTAATACATTTCCAGCAGGCGGAAATCCAGGAGGCCTGACCGCATGGCCAAGACTATCATTTCCAGGGCGGTTTGGCAAATAACTTTGTTGCCGCTGAAAAATTTCTGCATCCGTTGATGCCGCCGGTGCCGGTTGATGAGCCGGTGCAGGCGGCGGGGGCTGTACGTCGGATCGATAATGGCGCGGGCGATTTCCCGGCCGGAGATAATTGCCGGATATATCCCCTCGCCGGTAAAGCCGGAGGCCAAGCCTGCCGCGTCCCCAGTCAGAAAGACATGGCCGAAATTCCAGCCCCGGTAATCAAAATTTATTAAGGCGGCCCGAGCCCGGCAGCCCGTGAGGTTTATATTTCGTGCCGCGGCCCAGCCGCGCAGACGCTTCTCCATAAGGGCCGGCGGCAGGTCATGGCGTTCGGCGTATATGCCGATGGAACTGCTTCCGCGGTGGGGAAATATCCAGGCGTAACCGCTGTTAAAGCGGGCGGCGTCAAGATGCCATTCCATGTGAGGGAACCGGCGCGGGATCTGAAAATTTATTCCGGTTCCCATCTTGACGGCCGGCAGCCGCAGGTAACGCCGGACAATGGACGCGCTGCCATCCGCTCCCACCAGATTTTTATAAGACAGCCGCCCTTCTGGGGTAATGACATGGGTGGCGGTAATACTCAAGGCCGGGCAGCCGCCGGCAATAACCGCTCCGGCCTCTCTGGCCTTTTGCGTCAGCCATTGGCCGAGACGCTCTCGGTTGACGGTGGAGATAATGGGGTTTGGGGAGCGAAGCACCGCCCGCTGCCGCGGGGTGTAAACATACTGGGCTGGGAAGGAACCCTCTATCAATTCATCCGGCAGCTGCAACTCCTGTCTGGCGCCCCAGGGTATACCGCCGGCGCAGACCTTGGGGCCGGGCCGTTTACGCCGTTCCAGGACAATGACCCGGCGGCCATGCCTGGCGAGAGCGGCGGCACAGCTCAGGCCCGCCGGCCCGCCGCCGATAATGATGGTGTGAAAGTAGTCCATCTTCTTTGCAAAAGGGGGCAGTATGTATTATATAGGTGCGAGGTTTGAAGGATTCAATAACATTGTCCACTATGTTCTGTAAACAAAAAGTGTAACTGCTCAGTGGCGCTCAATCTGAGGCCGGCGCTTTTTTGAACATTTAACGCTCATGGTTAAAAAAAGTTTATCCGCCTTGGTTGAATTGTTACCAATAAATGTGAATTTGGAAAGGGTGTAATAATGACTGTATCATTAAAACGAATGGATAGGCCCAGGCGCGGATTGCGGCGTTTTGTGATCTTGTTTGTCCTGGTTCTAACTGGAGCCGCCATTTTTCTCGCGTTCAAGTTTCTGGAAATGGAGCCTCCGGTTATTAATCTCTCCATACAGAATCGTCTCCTGGGCCGCCAGAGTAGTTTAGCACTGCGGATTACTGATAAAAAGAGCGGGGTGCGGGATTTTGTGGTTTTGCTGCGGCAGGGTAAGCACGATATAGTTCTCATGCATAGGCGGTTTGTCAGAAAGGGCGGTCTTACCGGAGGGCCTCCGGTGGTGACAGAGACAGTAAAGATTGACGCGGCCGCTCTCGGGCTTACCGACGGCCGGGCGGATCTGCTGGTGAAGGCCCATGATTTCTCCTACTGGCATTGGGGACGGGGCAATGAGGCGGCGGCCTCCTATCCGCTCATCTTTGATACCAAGGCCCCTAAACTGCGTATTGTGGACGGCCCGCGTATGATAAAACCGGGCAGCGCCGGTATTATTATCTATCGGGCCAATGAGGAGTTAAGCAGGAGCGGATTGAATATTAACGGCCATTATTTCCCCGGCTTTCCCGTCAAGGTCAGGGGGCGGGGGATCTATGGAGCCTTGATCGGCCTGCCCTATAACACTGAAATAATCAAAACGGCCTTTATTACCGCGGTCGATCGGGCCGGTAATGAGGGTAGATTAAATATCGGTCTGGAGGTTCGCAAGACCATAAAACATCGGGACAGGATAAATATCAGTGAATCCTTCCTTAAACTGAAAATGCCGGAATTCGCCCAAAATTATCCAGAGATGAAGGGTTCGCTTCTAAAGGAATTCCTTTATGTTAATAACGAAATAAGGCATCGAAATGCTGCTAAAATAAGGGAGATATGCCTGCATACCAGTCCGCAGCGTTTCTGGAAGGGGCGTTTCGAGCGGATGCGGCGCAGTTCTCGGCGGGCCGGGTTTGCTGATTATCGAACCTATTATTATAAGGGCCGGGTGATTGATCATCAGGTGCATAAGGGCCTTGATCTGGCTTCAATACGTCACGCTCGGATACAGGCGGCCAATGCCGGTAAAGTGGTCTATGCCGATTATCTTGGTATTTATGGTAATGTGGTCATCCTTGATCACGGCCAGGGCCTTTTCAGTCTCTACGCCCATTTAAGCCAGATTAAGGTGGCGGTGGGAGATATGGTTAAAAAGGGCGGGCTGCTGGGGCGGAGCGGTCATACCGGCATGGCGGGGGGGGATCATCTCCATTTCGCCATTCTGGTGGACGGGATCTTTGTCAATCCCGTCGAGTGGTGGGACAAGAACTGGGTACGCCTGAATATTGAGCAGTATCTGCGCTGAAATTCTCCAAGATAGAAAATGTCTCTTATCCGAATTCTGCCGGAGGATCTGGCCAATAAAATAGCCGCCGGTGAGGTGGTTGAGCGGCCGGCCTCGGTGGTTAAGGAATTGGTCGAGAACGCCATTGACGCCGGGGCGAAAAATATTGCCGTGGAGATTGAGGGGGCCGGCACCGGATTGATTCGGGTTATTGATGACGGCATGGGGATGGATGAGGACGATATGCTGCTCTCCCTGGAACGGCATGCCACCAGTAAACTGCGTGACGTCTCTGAACTTATGGCCATTAATACCCTGGGCTTTCGGGGGGAGGCTATTCCCAGTATTGCCTCGGTCTCTAAACTTATCATCACTTCCCGCCAGGCGGCGGCCCCCTTAGGCAGCCGCTTAGAAAGCCGTTTCGGCAGGCTGGTCAAGGTACATGAGATGGGGGCCGCTCCCGGTACTGTACTGGAAATCAGAAATCTCTTCGCTAATGTTCCCGCCCGTCGAAAATTCCTTAAATCCATTGCCACCGAAACGGCCCATATTGATGAGGCGGTGCGCTCCTATGCCTTGATTCATAATGAAATCGGCTTTTCCCTGCGGGTTAAAGGACGGCTTGTTTTTGATCTTGTCCCTGGGCGCGGGGAGGAGCGGGTGCGCCGCGCCCTTGGTCTAAGTGATATTGAACTCCTGACTTTGCCGGATCAAGAGCAGGGAATGGAGATCAGGGTTGGGGGCTATCTCCTGCTGCCCGAGGAGGAAACGGCGAGGTCGGCCAGGCTTTGGCTTTTTGTTAACGGCCGGATTGTGAAGGATAGAATGCTTGGCCATGCCGCAGCCGAGGGGATGCGGGACTTTCTGATGAAGGGCCGCCGGCCGGCCGGAGTGCTGTTTATTGATCTGCCGCCGGCGGTGGTGGATGTAAATGTTCATCCCGCCAAACAGGAAATTCGTTTTCAGCACTCCAGTCAGGTGCATGGCGCCGTAGTGGCCGCCGTTCATCAGGCCCTGAAAAGGCGGCAGGATGAATTAAGAGACAAAATTTTTATGCCTGTGGATAACGCTGCCTTAGAGACAGGGGGGCTGTCTGCCCGGAAGCGTCCTCAAGGCGCTGAATTAAGGCGGGAGGATAAACCAGCAGCCGTCAGGGGCGAATCACCAGTCTCGAAGGTGGTGGAACCGACTCCAGCCCCGGCCTTTCAGGCCAGGATTGAGGAGGTGACAGGGGAATATCAGGCTGATGAGGCCCTGATATCCAGGGCGGAATTTGAGTCAGGCGGGAGTGGAAGTGCCGAGGAACTACTCTTTAAAATGCCGGAGGGCTCAGACCGGCTGCCGCCTGGTATCTGCTACGCCGGACAGTTCATGGAGACCTATCTGCTCTTTGAGTTCAGTAAAGGTCTCATGGTGATAGATCAGCATGCCGCCCAGGAACGTCTTTTGTTTGAGGACTTGAAGCAGTCATATAACCGCCGGGCTCTGGTCAGCCAGTGCCTGATGTTCCCGGAGATGGTGGAGGTCACCACCTCCGATATGCAGACTTTGGAACAGTATAGCGCCGAGATCAGCCGTCTCGGGCTGGAGATCAGTCCTTTCGGCGGCAGCAGTTTTGTGATTAAGGCGGTACCGGCCCTCATGGCCCATCTTTCGCCCATGGATATTCTGCGGGATGCCCTGGCCCGTTTCGCGGACAGCGGTAACGCTCAAGGCCCCCGGGGCGGTATAGAGGCAGTGCTGGCCGGAATGGCTTGTAAAGCGGCCATCAAAGCGGGGCAGCGCTTAAGCCGTTTAGAGGCTGAGCATCTTTTAATCCGGATGATGGCGGCCGGTGTCTTTTCTCATTGTCCGCACGGTCGTCCGGTGGTCAAGATATTTAGTTTCAGGGATATAAAGAAGTGGTTTCACCGCACTTGACTGCCTTTTGGTAAAGGGGCCTGCCGAAGGCTGTGGTGAATCATTGCCCAATTTGGCTTAATTGGCCTTGGCTGCCTGGGCGAACTGGAGATTGACAAATTCTTCTATATCAATCTTCTCCTGCATTATACCCATCTTATCATGCATATAGTCCTGGATGCTGCCCAGATCCTCGAGGACGGGCAGGAGATTGGCGGTGGTAATCCGGTCGGGCGGTTCGGTGAGAACCCGTTTGATAACCTCTGGCTGCTGATTGAGAAATACCGCTCCGATGCGGGCCGCCGTGGTGGGTGATTTACCGATGAATTTGCCTGATTTAACCAGGCTCTCGGTGAATTCATGCACCGCGTCGGGATGTTTTTCCAGCATCTCGTCACGCACCATGAGTACGCAGCAGGGGTGTTCCGGCCAGATGTCCTTGGAGAGGCTGAATTCCTCGCCGTAACCCATGGCCACAGACTGTGAGGCAATGGGCTCGGCGACGATAAAACCGGCGATCTCACCTTCTTCGTCAAATTGCAGGGCCTCAATCATCTGGCCGGGAGCCATGACCTCAAGGAGGACATCTTTGCCCGCTCCCGGTTCGATTCCTGATTCGCTGCAAAGTTTGTGAAGCAGCATATTATGCACCGAAAGCTGATAGGGAATCAAAACCACCTTGCCCTTGAAATCATCAATGGTCTCAATATTGGCCTTTTTGTTTTTGATCAGCAC
>VAPL010225027.1_pt1 | contig 11439 bp, 9 predicted proteins | sample 3395061 | NCBI WGS metagenome assembly VAPL01 (sample SAMN08290444, study PRJNA428436) | hydrothermal vent metagenome | isolation source: Deep-sea hydrothermal vent chimney 2 | place: Pacific Ocean: Juan De Fuca Ridge | depth 2182 m m
AACCCGACCCCGACCACCGTCTTCCCGCATCAGGCAGACACCCGCAAACCCGCAGCAGAGGCGGCGGCCCAGTGCATCATCGTCTCTTACGCCGCACTCCACAGCGATAACGGATCAGTTCCTCCCCCCGCTGGTGACAACGGAAAAGCCCTCACTAAGTGGCAAACCCAAACTGCACAGGCTGCAATCAAGGATCGCCGAAAGCATATTGAAAAAAATAACGGGCAATCACCTGAACGCATTACCCGCCTCATCAACGCTGCTTGATAAATCCCGTGGAAAACCCTTTGTGCCATTCAGCGATGTTCAAATGAAGCATCCTCCCCCTGCGGTGGATCATCCGACGCTACGGCAAAACCAGCAAAGCTGGCAAAACGGCATCGCTGAGCGTGTCCTGATGACCATGAAGACGAAGGCCCTCGGCGATCCAAACCGGAAGACACTGCCCGGCCCACCGGAAGCGCTGATCGGACAGTGGCAGTTGACGCTCGATGGGCCACAGGCCCTTCACGAGCAGCTGGTCCGGTCCACCGATTCAAAGGCGAAGGCCGATAAACAATCCCTTCATCACACGAAGCCAGCAGCACCCGATACCGCAAAAAAAATGCCGCTGGGCAACCAGACAATGGACAAAGATTCGCAGGGGTGGATTCCAGAAACGGCCGAGCCGAGTCCGACGGCACCCCCGGCAGCAAGGACCACTGGCAACACCGAGGTTATGCGGAAACATGGACGCCCTGACGCCCCAAATGTGGAACAAAGGCATCAGCAACAACCATTGTTTGCAGCCCCCGGCCCCGATCGCGACGGGACACAAGCCATGCCGGCCGAACCGATCCTGGATGGTTTGATACACGAGGCTGCATCCGGAATACCCGGCATCACAAGCAAGTCTCTAGCCCCTGGCCATGGTCCGTTACCGGCAAACCCACCTGCGCCCAGCGGGCAGACCCGTCCGCCGACAGTATTGGACAAACCGCTGGCGGCGCAACCGGACCTGGGCGATCTCGCCAACCAGATCAAGCAGATATTGGATGACGAGGCCCGCCGCCACGGGATTGATGTATAGCGCTGGAGCAACAGGCAAAGGAAACAGGCAACCATGCGGCCCATGCTGGACGATATCGAATTGCCCCAGGTGCAGGAAATCCGCGCCCATGAGCAACGCGCCCTGGCCGAGCACAAGCCCCCGGCCATGGCCGGCAGCGTCCTGCAAAATCTGGGGCGCCGGCCGGCCTGCTTAATCATCGGCGGTATAAAAACGGGACCGGGCGCCCTGGACTTTGTCGAGACACTGAATGACAAATTCCGCGCCGGTGATCCGGTGACCTTCATCGCCGACATCGTGGCAGACGCCGAATTAGACACCATGCTGATTGACGATCTCAAGTTTCAGGAGGTCGCAGGCAAGCCCCAGCATTACGCCTATGTCCTCACCTTGCGTGAGTATATCGAGCCGGTGGAACCTGAGGATACGTCAATACTGGACACCGACATCCTTGACCAAGTCGATGATCTCATGGACGACCTCATCGACGGCCTGGATATTGGCCTGGACTTCGGCACTGGCCTTGAGCGATTCGTCAAGCCGCTGGGCGACATGCTGAGCCGCTTGAGGAGTTTCCGCAGCACCCAGGGTTAACCGTAATAGTTAACCACAACAACGGCTAAACACAACGACCAAGGAGAGCGTGACATGGCTGAAGACAACCTGTTCGAACAGTTAAAAAGTGTACTCCAGGACTTCAAGGATTTTCTGGACACCAACGTGCCGACGATTAAACCGGCGATCCAGGCCTTGGCCTCCCTGATCCCTCAGATTGTTGACCTGCTCGATCTGTTGATCGGGCTGATGAACGACCTCAAGACGGAAGTGCAAAACCTGGATGTCAGCGCTATACCAGGCTTGGATCAAGTCTCCGAATTCACCGGCCAAATCACCACGTTTCTCGACACCACCAAGGATCTTCTGCCGGACCAGGCAAGCACCATCGAGGAAATCCGCAGTGTTGCCAATGTGGTCACCGGTCTGCCGTCGCTGGACGAGGTCAAGACGGAAATCCTCGCCCTCATCGACGCCATTACCGCCCATCTGAATTCACTCAAGCCTTAAACCTAGGTTAAACGAGGAAGCAACAGAACACACGCCCCATAAACCCGGACACTGGCCACGGAACGATCATGCCACAAGTAAGACCCATGCTTGACGACACCGAGCTGCAACAGGTGCAGACCATCGATGTCGATGGCGACCAGGTTTTGCTTCGCCACAGCATTCCAGGACTGGAGGGCGACTTCCTTCAACGCCTGAACCGACGGGCAAGCCGTATCCGGCTTTCCGGGGTATTGACCGGTGCTACGGCCAGGGACGACCTGAAAACCTTGCGCGACAAATACCGCGCCGGCGACCCCGTGTCTTTTGTCGCCGACATCACCACCGCCACCCGCATCGGTGAGGTCTTGATCCAGGAGCTGAATGTGCGGGAATTGGCCGGCAAACCGGAACGCTTTGAATACGCCTTTTTATTACGCGAATATCAACCGCCACCGCCGCCACCCACACCGGTCACGCCCATCACGCCACCGCCACCCTATGTGCCTATCACTCAACAAGTGGGCAACCTGATTGTCGAAGTCATCGTCGAAGGTCAACCCAACTACGACTTCGACCGCATCACTGTCACCGTCCAGGGCACACAGCAGGACGGCACCAACTTGCCGGAACGTACCCTGACAAACCGCACAGCTGACAACATCTGGGAGGAAAACAACTTCCCCGCTGGTTCCTATACCGCCGAGGCCGTGGCCGCCGAAGATGGCATGACCGGTTCTGAAACTGCGGAAGTCCGTCCGGGCGAGACCGAGCAAGTAACGATCACCTTGCGTCCCGGCACTACCGTCGCCCATGCCTTCATCGTCCACTTCACCTTCGACCGCGCCTTCATCGAGCCGTGTTTGATGCACGTACTGAAGCGGGTGGCCGACTACGCCCAGGGTCATAGCGACAAAAAACTGGTCATTGTCGGCCACACCGACGAAGTGGGCAGCCAGGGTTACAATATTTCACTGGGCGACCGACGTGCCCGCACCGCCTATGCCGCCCTCACCTATGGCGCCGCCCCCGACGCAGCCGTGGATGAATGGAACGAAATCCGCCGTCCGCGCCCCGTTGGCGAAACCCCCAGCATCCATGAAGGTCGCGGTGGTTGGGGCATTGTGGAATATCAATACATGCTACAGGATCTGGGTTTTTATCCAGGCAATGTGGACGGTCAGGCCGGCCCACTTACCGACCATGCCATTACCACCTTCCAACAAACCCACACCGCCGACGGATTGACCGCCGACGGCATCATCGGCGACGACACCTGGCGGGTGCTGATTAACGAATATCTACTTCACTACAACCTCAACATACCGGCGACGCAGTTTCTGCCCAATTGCAAAAACGAAATCCTCAAATGGCTGAGCTGCGGCGAACTCATGCCGCTACCCACCACACCGCGCCCCTGCAGTTCGCCTGCCTGGCGTCCCAACCGCCGCACGGAATTGCTGTTCACCACAGCCGATACCCTACCCTGCCCCGTGCCCCAGCCGGTAACCTTTGACCTGCCACCACCCGATGGTATCGGCGGCGGCTGGTGCGTTGGCCCCGGTGATCCCGATAACCCGTGTTGTTTCGTCACCCGCGATAGCAATGAGCGCAACAAATGGCTGATCCAGCCGGCGGAAGCCGGCTCGGTAACTGTACAAGGTACTATTCACTTCGAAGACGGCTCACCAGCGGCCAATGTGGAATACATCCTCATCGCGCCCGATGGCAAATACCTGCACAAGAATGCCGGCGGCGGCGCAGACGATGGCGAAATTATCTGTGGCAATAACAAGGGCTCTCCCAATCCCATACGCAACCGAACCGACAGCAACGGCCAATTCGATCACCCCGATCCAACGCCGGTGGGCGTCTACACCCTGGAAATTAGAGGCCCCTATGTGGCGCGGGCGGCCAGCGACACCTCCGGCACATGCAACGGCAATGTCGTCTGCCAACATCTGGACGGCAGTACGATCTTCGATGTCATCGTCTTCCCGCTGGCGGCGACCTTTGATCTGCAAGTGACCAGCGCCGTACAAATCGGTGGCCCCACCAGCACTGATTATCTGGCCCTGCGGGCGGATACCGAATACGTCATCGTCACAGCGGTCTTTCCCACCGGCACCTGCACCCCGCCCAGCTATATCACCTGGACCGGCGGCGAAGAGGTTCCCAATTCACCATCGCAACGGCGGGTCAGCCGGGCGGCCAATGGCGACACTACCATCACGGCCACCATGACCTCCACTGGCATCACCCGGTCGGTCACCATCACCGTCGCCACGCTCCAGATAACTCAGATCACCTTCAACCACGACGCCGCCAGGGCAACCACCGACGCCTTCAACATCCGCCGCAACGCCACAGCGTTCATCGCCACACCGGAGTGGCAACAAGGTACCAGCGTCGATCCCCAGGACACCCTGGCTGCTTACTCGATCCAGGGCACCCAAGGCAACACCATCACTGTCCAGACCCGCTTTCAACTCTCAACACCGACGGCCCTGCCCGTAGAAATCCGAGCAGTGGCGCCCACCGCCCATGTGATGGGCGAAGTCACCATGAAATCCGCAGCGCTTTTGCCCACTGGCGCGACCAACCCTGAACTGTTCAATCTGCAAAACGTACAAATCTGGAGCCAAGGCGTCGGCCGCCACGACATCGCCTGGAACTGGCAGGCCCGCCTTCAGGCCAGCGAACCGTGGGTGGCGATCGGTACTACCCAGGCCAGAATCTACGTCGTGCTGGAAGAACCCAATCTGCCGTGGCAACAAACGCCCCACAACGCCGCCAACACCCAACTGCCCTGGGTCGAAGTTCTGGATTACGCCTGCCAGTGGGCGGCCAGCAACACCGACGTGGATACCGCCGCCGCCAGTGTCACCGCCGATGTCTACGCCCTCGGCACAACCATCATTGAATACGACTGTGCGGGCGGCGGCGGCACCCACTACGCCAGCCCCGACTTCAACTGCACCGCATTCCTGGAACGGCTGGGCGGCAGCGCCGGCAATGGCAGATATGTCAACTGCTCGGACTGCGCCACCATCGTCTCGACCTTCGCCAATATTCTGGGTGCCGACCTGTGGCAATCCCGGATGGGTGATGACTTCGATCTCAATCCGATTCTCGCCATTGGCTCCACCACCTGGCAAACCGCCTGCAACTGGGGCGGCTTTAGTTACCACGAAGTGGCCTGGAAAGGTGCCTGCAGCGTCGACGAGGAGGTCTTCGACGCCTGCCTGCAGGTCGATGGCGACAGCGATCCAACCGCGGCGCCCCACACTGCCCTGCTGCCCACCAACATGCGCTTCGGCAGCACCGGCGACGGCGATTACCGCGACCACCTGGCCGCCGACACGCCAAGTGGACGGCCCAACTGTAACCCCCAGCCTGCCACCACGCGACGCCACCGCAGAGTAATTTAGGATAAACGAGAACCAAAACATGACACCGGATGACGAATCCCTGAGCCACTTAAAACAACGCCACAACTATGACAGTTGGCGCGGCATCAACACCCTCGATGAAGAACTTTTCATCTGGCACTTCGTGTTGTGTGGCGATGAATTCCCTGGTTGGCGGGCACTGCGAATTCAAGCCCTGGAATCGCCCGACTCACCGCCCTATATCACCTCGATCTGGCAAGGCCCCGTCGAGGACAAGGAGCAGCTTCTCAACCTGGATGTCTTCGAGTGCAAATCACGGCTGGATGCCCATCAATGGCTGCTCGAACGCCTGGGCGAATTCATGTCACCCCTCATTGAACGCCGCGAGGATCTGGAAATCGGTGACATCGCATTTGCCGGCCCCGGAGGCACGCAGATTCTGTTTGCCCGCGCCAACTTGGTGGTGTCCTTAGCCAACGGCGGCGCCGATCTGGTGCAGGTCAACGATTTGGCCACCGCCTTGGACAACCGGATCATTCACCGCCCCGACAGCACCGGCCTCAAAGTTATCTCCGAAATTCTGCCACCGGACTTCGCCCTCTCCGACGACAGCACCAGCGCCCCCATCGCACCCGGCCCGCTAGGTTCGCTGGTAGGCAAGCGCTGGTACAAACTGTTTTCAGCCTCCGGAGAAATCACCAGTGACGGCAACCGTCTGCACTACACATCCGCGACAGCAGGGCCTCATGAAGTCACCACCTTCTCCGTCGCCTGTGGCGGCGCAAGCGGTTAACCGGGAGGACACATGCTCAGACCCGCCTACAAACTGACCCTCGGCAACCGCATCGTCGACACCACCGACGAGCCCCAGGCCAGTACCGTCACCGACCTGCGCCTGGATCTGGATATCGATACACCCGCCGACCGGGCATTGTTGACACTGGGCCAGGTGGACGGTTTAAATCCAGCACGTGATGACGACACCGTAATCGAGCTGGGCTATGCCGACAACAGCGGTTTAACCCAGGTGTTTAGCGGCACGGTGATGCACGCCAAACCGGGATTAATCACCAACCACATCACCGCCCACAGCCCTGCAGCGACATTGCTGCGCACCTATGTCGATCAAACTTACGAAAGCAAAACCGCGGGCGACATCGTCAGCGATCTGGCCGATCAGGCGGGCGTCGATGTCGCGGCCACGGAACCTGGCATCACCTTCCCCGCCTATGTCATCAACAGCCACCGCAACGTTGAAACCCACATGCAGGAACTGGCGGCACTGTGCGGCTTCGATTTTTATTTTAACGACGCCGGCAAGTTGGTGTTTAAACGTTTCACCAACGGCAACACCGTACACGGCTTCAACTACGCCGAACACATTATCGAACTGGATGTGCCGCAATCGACACCGGCGGCGGCATCAGTGGAGGCCTGGGGTGAAAGCCCCGGCAGCGGCGCCGACGAATCCTGGGCGTGGTTGACCAAGGATTTCAGCGATTCCAAGGGCAGTGCCGGCTCGGGCGCACCTACGTTATTGCTGGAGCGCCCCGCACTACGCACCGCCAACTCTGCACAAACCGCCGCCGATGCAAGACAGACAGCGATCAATCGCCGCACCCTGCGCGGGCGTTTACTGAGCGTCGGCCGTCCGGAAGTCAAGTTAGGCGACGCCATTCACCTCAGCGATGTACCGGACGCCAATCTCAACGGCACCTACCAGGTGCGTGCCATCACCCATCGCATCACCAAGGCCGAGGGCTTCACTACCACCATCGATTTTCGCAGCATGGCTTAATTAAGGGAGCAACACGATGTCCACCATCGTCAACACGATTCAGGAAATCATCCGTCACGAATTGCGCAGTGTACGCATTACCGAACTGGGCATCGTCGAGTCTGTATATCCCCACAGCTCTGACAGTGACAAGGACAATTACGGTTGCGACGTACGGCTGAAGAACAGTGGCCTGCTACTGAAACGCGTGCCCGTCATGACCGGCCACATTGGCACGGTCGCCATTCCCAATATCAATGACCTGGTGTTACTCAACTTCGACAAGGGTGATATCAACCAGCCCATCATCATTGGCCGGCTGTATAACGACGAAGACCGGCCACCGCCCAACAATCCGGACGAGGTGATCTTTCGCCTGCCCCTGGCCGCGAACGATGACAAGACCATCAAGGCGGCGATTCGCAACCTTCAAGACAACACACCGCCACGGGAAATCCTCGTCGAGATGCCCCCAAAGATCACGGTGCGGATTACCGACGGCACGGTCACCGCCACCGCCGGCAAAACGGAAATGAAGCTCGACCAACCCAACGGCAGCGGCGGTACGGTCACCGTCGTCGCCGGGCGCACCAAGATCACCATGAATCAGGATGGCGACGTGTCGGTGGAAGCCGCCGGCGCCATGAGCTTCAAGGCGACACGTGATCTCAGCCTGGAAGCACAGAACATCAGCATCAAAAGCCAGATGGACACCCACATCGAAGCGGGCATGCAGGCAACGCTGAAAGCCAACATGGGCGCAACGGTCAACGGCGGCCTGTCGGCGACAGTGCAAGGCGTCACCACCTCGATTAAAGGGCTCACATCGTTCTCGCCATGATCACCGGCCGATCTGCTCACGCCGAGAAAACGATAAGCACGACGACAGACACAGACCAACATTTAACAGATTAAGGAGACATATCATGCCAGGCCCTCCCGTATCCATCGGCGCTGCCGTGGTGATTACGCCCGGCGCCGCCGGCCCACCGGACACCGGGACCATCACCGCCGTGCTGCCACCGTTTATCACCGCCAACGGCATGCCGTTGGCCACCAGTGGCTCCATCTGTCTGATGGTCAATTCCCTGTCGGGTATCCCCTACCCGCTGGTGATCGGGCCCATCGCCAGCAGCGGCGTGAACGTGGGCGGCCGGGCGCTGGTGCGTATGGGCGACCGCATTCCCACACCTCCGGGGATCATGACCATATTGGGGCCACCCATTGCACCGTTCGTGAACGACCAATGGCCACCGTAACCGTCTGCGACGAGGAGCCGACACACCATGAGCCGCAATGAAGAACGATGGGGTAGCGATCTACGCCTGCTGCGCAACCTGGACTACCAGACTGACCGTGACCGAGGCCGGGATTTGGGCGTCATCACCCGGCCTGAAACCCGGCAACGGGATCTCGAAACCCTGACCGGCGCAGACAACCTCAAGCAAGCCCTGTTGCTGCGCTTCTTGACGCCGGCAGGTGAACTGGCCTTGCTGGGTCATCCCCAATACGGTTCACGGCTGTTCGAGCTGCTGGGTGAACTCAACACCGACACCACCCGCAATCGCGCCAAGCTTTATGTACTCCAGGCCCTGGCTGCCGAAGCCCGCGTCAAGGAAATCCTCTCGGTACGGGTTACCCAGAGCGCCAGCGACAGAGCCCGCATCGACATCAGCATTTCGTTGCTCGCCATCGACGACGACACGGTCTTGAATCTGGTGTTTCCATTCTTTCTCGAAGGAGGTGTAGCGCCGTGAAAGCCGATACCGTGAGCCTCGTGGAACGTCCCTATCAGGAAGTTGTGGACGATATCCTGACCGCCATCGTCGGCGGCGTGGTCAATGAACCGATTATCTTCGATATCAAAAGACTCGATTATGCCCTTGCCCAACCGGCGACCGATGTGCGCAACGTCACGGGCACCGTCAGCAAGGAAAGGCATGTCTTCCAGAAGGAGATCGACTATCTCTTCAGCGCCGGCGACAATGCACTGGTGTGGCAGCAGGGTGGCACCCTGCCGGACGACAACACCATCTTCTACGTGGACTATTTCAAGACGGAGAGCCGCTCACCACTGACGGATATCAATGTCGGCAGCGTCAACCGCACCCTCGGTGAGGCCATCGGCCGTGAGATCACCACGGTCTATCAGCAAATCAACCGCGCCTACCTGTCGGCCTTCGTCGACACCGCCGAGGGAAAGTCCCTGGACCTGGTCGTCGCCATCCTTGGCATCACCCGCAAGACCAAGGACTACGCCATCGGTTCCGTGACATTTTTCCGGGATCCGGCCATCACCGGCAACATCAACATTCAGGATGGCGTTCTGCTATCCACCACTAAGGCCGAGGTCTTTTTCCAAACCACCCAACCGCGCACCCTTCAACAGGGCCAGGTCCGCATCGACGCACCAATCCGCGCCACCGACGACTACAAGGGCGAGGCCGGCGAGGTAGCGGCCGGCAAGATCACCGAGACCCCTCAACCCGTCGCCGGCATCGCCCGGGTCACCAACTTCGACGCCACCTTTCTCGGCGTGGACGACGAAAGCGATGAAGAGCTGCGCCTGCGTGCCAAGGCCGCATTGCGCTCGCAAGGCAAGGCCACCCTCGCAGCGCTGACCCGGGTCATCGCCGAGGAACGGGCGGAACTGGTGGAGATTTGGGACCCCAACAGCGCCCCCGCAAAACAATCCGAACCGGGCACCACGATTCTGATGGTGGACAGCGAACCGGAACGCTTTCCCAGCCTGCAAACCCGCATCGAACAGACCCGCGCCGCCGGCGTGCGCACGACGCTGGTGGCCCGCTATGTCTACTTCAAGCCGCGCATGGTAGTGGAGATCGATGGCGGGCTCACCGCCGCCGGTAACGACAAGGTGGTCGAAGAGATCATCGCGGCATTGCAAGACTACGTCGACGGCCTCAGCAGTGGCGACCCCGCCGATGGCCAGGCGCTGCTCAGCGCGGCCAAGGGCGTGACGAACGTCAGGGAGGTGAAGATCGTCGATGTCATCGTGTGGCGCTCCGATGTCGCCAAGCCCGGGGCCGAAACCCTGGTCGATGCCATCATGGCGGCCTTGCAAGGCATCCAGCTGGACGATGCGGCCGTCGTTCGACAGAGCATTTCACAGGCCGTCAGTCAGGAAGCACCGGCCTTGCAGCCAACGGCCCAGCGCCTGCCTGATCGCGGTTTGCTACAAACACCAGCCGGCGAACCGGTGAGCGATGAAATGATCGAATCGGGCGAATTCCAGGTGAGCGCGAGCGTGGATGGCGAACCCTGGTGGGTGATGCTGGACATGGCGGCCGAAGACATCCTGCTGCTGGAAAAGGAGGACTGATTTGCCGACCAAGACGGATCGTATCCTGAGCTATCTGCCGGGCACCTTCAAGGCGCTACCACGGCCGTCGGCACTCTATGCCCTGGTGGATGCCTTCGGCAACGAATTGCAGTGGGCGGAGAACAGCCTGGCGGCGATCATGAGCGCCCACTGGGTGGATCACGCCGACCGCGGCGCCGAAACCCTTGACGACCTGACCAGATTCGCCGCGCTCTACGGCCTGTCGCCCCGGGCCGATGAGGACGTCGAAGAATTCCGCGAACATCTCAAGCGCTATATCCGCACCCTCCTCGAAGGCACGGTGACCGTGCAAGGCATCCTGCGGGTAACCGCCGAGGCCCTGGCGCTGCGCATCGCCGACGACCACGAACAGCTGGACACCTGGTGGAAGCGCGCTACTGATGCCCTCGTCACCACCCAAGCACGCGGTGATGACGCCAGCGCCCTCGTGCTGGGTGTCGACACCGTCACCATCGAGGGAAGTCCTCCCTTGCCTGCCCGCATCGCCGGAAGCATCGATATGGGTGGCGGCGTGGATCTGCGCGACACCCCTACCCTGCACCTGAAGATCGACGGCAGCGCGGCCATCGACATCGATGTCACCGCCCTGGCGGCCGACCCCACCACGGTGAGCCTGGGCGAATTAGTGGCCGCCATCAATGACGGGGCCGGCGTGACGGTGGCGCATCAGAACGGCCCTTACCTGATCCTCGAATCACCTACCGCCGGGCCCGCCAGCCGGATAGAGGTAGAGGATGTCAGCGATGACGCCGCCGAAACCATTCTCGGCCTGGCGCCACGCCACTACGACGGCGGCGATGCCTCGGCCGCCGGG
>VAPL010167644.1_pt1 | contig 11436 bp, 10 predicted proteins | sample 3395061 | NCBI WGS metagenome assembly VAPL01 (sample SAMN08290444, study PRJNA428436) | hydrothermal vent metagenome | isolation source: Deep-sea hydrothermal vent chimney 2 | place: Pacific Ocean: Juan De Fuca Ridge | depth 2182 m m
GGAAAATATATTCTGGAGTTTGACGATTTCAAAAAATTTAATATTTTCCCCAACAAAGATAAAAATATAAACAAGCTGTTTGTAAACTATGGTGCCAGTATTGTTTTTAAAGCGCGGGATGAGAGTGGCCAGGCACGTGAGTTTGTGAATTATATGTCACCGGTAAAATTGGAAGGGCGTTACTTTTATTTAAGTGGTATGCGCGAAACAATTGGTGAGGACTTTAAATATTTACATATTCCGGCAGATACAAACGCTACAATGGAGCGCTTCTTCAAGTTTCATGCAATACTTAATGATGATGCACGCTTACTGCAAATGGCGCAGGCAACTGTGGGAGCCGCGGTGAGTAAGATGGATCGAAACAACAAACAAATGCAACAGCAAGTAGCAGAGGCGATGGTTCGCCTGGTTGGCTTGTTCCGTAGTGGTGGTTATATTGCAATTGATAAGGACATTCAGGCCAAAGTGCCGCAACAAAAGCAGCAGGCAATTGCAGAAGCCTATATGGGGGTGTTGCAAACGGCATTAGAGAATATGTACCTGTTGGTGCTACGTGAAGAAGGCATTGATGTTAGTAAGGGTATTAGTGATGCCGATAGCGTGTTTTTTGAGGACGCAGTTAGCGCGTTGGCTGGTTTAGGGTTTTATGGTACGCCCTTTTATTTGCAACTGGATAATTTTGAGCATCGTGAATCATCTGGGCTGCAAATTGCGCGTGCGCCGGGAAAAAATATTGTATATTTAGGTTGTCTGCTATTAATAATTGGTATATTTATGATGTTTTATATTGCGCAGCAACGTTTCTGGCTAATGGTTGTCAAAGCTGAAGGCGATGGCAAAATGGAGCTAATTTTTGCTGGCAGTACGAACAGGAATGAATTTGGGTTTAATAAACGCTACAGGGAATTTGCGGGGCAATTAAAAACACTATTACTAGGTAATTAAGGGTAATCTAAAATATAAAACAGATTTGAAAAACAAGGTTTATACAATGAGTGAAAATATTCTTCCACAGCAATTTCAGACACAAAGCTGGTTAAAAAAGTTAACACTGTTTGACTGGCTTTTTGCTGTTGCTCTGTTAGTGGGTAGCGCATATGCCTATAATCAATATGCAGGCTATATGGATGAATACGAGGTGGGGATTTTATTCGGCTCGGCACTGGCGCTGATTGGTCTGGGTTGGGGGTGGAAACCATCCAGGTTATTAGTTGTTGCAGTGAGTGCGTTAAGTTTATTTGCAATCAGCATTTATAACCCGGCGATGCAGGCATTGGCTGAAACCGGTGTTACCGGTCAGGCAGCGATTGATGTTTTAAATTATGACAAGGAACAATCAAAATTCTTTCTGAAATTTCTGATTTCCAGCCAGTCTGCCACCATGTGGATGAGTGCATTGTTCTTTATGGCAACGATTGCCTATTTTGTTGAATTATTTGGTCGTAGTGAGTTTGCCGGTAAGGTTGCAACAGCCATGGTATGGTTGGCTGTTACTATGGGGCTGGTTGGCTTGCTGGTACGTTGGTATGAATCTTATTTAATTGGTGCTGATGTTGGCTATATTCCGGTCAGTAATTTATACGAAGTCTTTATTTTATTTGCAGTGATCACTGCAATGATTTACCTCTATTATGAAGTGCGCTATGAGACACGAGCTATGGGTGGCTTTGTGCTGTTGATTATCTCGGCAGCTGTTATTTTTTTGCTCTGGTATCATTTTGAAAAAGGAGCATCTGAAATTAAACCGTTGGTACCAGCCTTGCAGAGCTACTGGATGAAAATTCATGTGCCTGCTAATTTTGTTGGCTACGGTGGGTTTGCCCTGGCATCAATGGTGGGTGTTATTTTTTTAATAAAAGAACGTGCGGTACGTCATAATCCGGCTGGTTTAATGGCTACACGTTTGCCTGCAACGGATATACTTGATGATGTGATGTATAAGTCCATCGCATTGGGCTTTGCCTTTTTTACCATCGCGACCGTGTTGGGTGCAATGTGGGCCGCAGAAGCCTGGGGTGGATATTGGTCATGGGATCCAAAAGAAACCTGGGCACTAATTGTGTGGCTTAATTATGCAGCATGGTTGCATATGCGTTTTACCAAAGGTTGGCGAGGCGCCCCTATGGCATGGTGGGCAGTGATTGGTTTGTTTATTACAACCTTTGCTTTTCTGGGTGTGAATATGTTTTTGTCCGGTTTGCATTCCTATGGTGGTTTATAAGCCTATTTAGTTTAAGATTCAGAAGAACAAGATAAGGAGAAGTCCGTGTTTAATCGTTTTTCAAAATATTGTTACGCTATATCTTTTTTGCTACTGTCTAATAGTGCGGTACAGGCAGAAGGTTTTGATGAAGGAATTGAGTATTTAAAAATTAATCCACCGGTTTCAACTTCGGTTAAAAAAGGACAGGTAGAGGTGGTGGAATTGTTCTGGTATATGTGCCCACATTGTTTTCGATTTGAGCCTGTGATGGAAAAGTGGCTTAAGAATAAACCGAAGAATGTTGTCTTTAAACGTGTTCCTGCAATTTTTTCTCCGCGCTGGCGCTTCTTTGCCAAAATTTTTTACACGGCACAGCTACTGGATGTTGAAGAAAAAATTCATAAACCGTTGTTTGAAGCCCTGCATGTGGAAAAAGCACGTTTGGGTACGGCCGCCGCCATGGCCAGTTTTTTTGAAAAACATGCGGGTATCAAAGAGAAGGACTTTATGGATGTGTTTAGTTCCTTCAGTGTCGATGCTCGTGTGAGAAAAGCAGAAGATCTCAGTAAACGGTATCAGGCACAAGGTGTGCCGACGCTGGTTGTAAATGGTAAGTGGCGTACCGGCGGCACCATTGCGGGTGGTCATGAGGGCGTGATTGAAGTGGTGAACCATTTAATCAAGCTTGAGTCCAGATAAGTGAGTGAATAAAGAGAAGGGATAGTCGACCGCGTTAAATTTAAAGGTATTTCTGACAAAGCCGATATTCTTTAGTACCGTCAGGTAATGGGTGACGATAAAAGGAGATTGAATGAAGGCGGCCGAGTTATTTGTAAAATGTCTTGAAAATGAAGGTGTAGAGTATATTTTCGGGATTCCCGGTGAGGAAAATCTGGATGTCATGGATGCGTTACTTGATTCCAGTATTCAGTTTATTACCGTGCGGCATGAACAAGGTGCTGCTTTTATGGCGGATGTCTATGGACGGCTTACCGGTAAAGCCGGTGTTTGCCTTGCGACTCTTGGCCCGGGTGCGACTAATCTGATTACCGGTGTTGCGGATGCGAATCTGGATCATGCGCCGGTGGTTGCCATTGCTGGTCAGGCCAGTACTCATCGTTTACATAAAGAGTCGCATCAGGTTCTGGACCTGGAATTGATCTTTGAACCGATTACCAAATACTCATCACGGATTTTATCACCCAGTGTGATTACTGAAGTAGTGCGCAAGGCGTTTAAAGTTGCACAAACAGAAAAAACCGGTGCAAGCTTTATCGAGTTTCCGGAAAATATTGCAGAAATGGAAATCGAAGATTTTCCGATTGACACAAGAAACCCGATGTCGCCGGAACCACCAGGCATAAAAGTAGAAGCGGCGGCAAAAATGATTTCGCAGGCGAAGCAGCCGATGATTCTTGCTGGTAATGGCATCATTCGTGGTCATGCCTGTAAAGAGCTGGCGGCGTTTGCCGAGTGTTTGAAAATTCCGGTTGCCAATACCTTTATGGCAAAAGGTGTCATTCCGTTTAAGCACCCAATGGCACTGGGTAGTGCTGGTTTACAGGCCAACGATTATATTAGCTGTGGTTTTGCAAAAGCAGATCTGATTATTTGTATTGGCTACGACCTGGTTGAATACCATCCTTATCTCTGGCACCAGACAAAAGACAGAAACATTATTCATATCGATCAAAATCATGCCGAAGTCGATGCGTATTATTCGGTTGATATTGGCGTGGTTGGTGATATTAAGCATTCACTGGAACGTATCATGAAGATGGCAACACCTGCATCAGGCAATGCAATGCATGCTTTGCGTAATGTGTTGATTGAGGAAATGAATCAACATCAGGATGATAACGTGGTGCCAGTGAAGCCACAAAAAATTATCTGGGATTTGCGTACCGCAATGGCACTCGACGACATCGCTATTAGTGATGTCGGTGCGCATAAAATGTGGATGTCACGGATGTTTCGTTGTGAACATCCTAATACCTGTATTATCTCCAATGGTTTTGCCAGCATGGGTATTGCTGTGCCTGGCGCGATTGCCGCCAAGCTGGTTAATCCGGACAAGAAGGTGGTGGCGGTAACCGGTGACGCTGGTTTTATGATGAATTCACAGGAAATTGAAACGGCCATGCGTCTAGGCACGGCGATTGTTATTTTAATCTGGTCGGATAATGCCTATGGTTTAATTGAATGGAAGCAAATGAACCAGTTTAAACGCACATCCAACATTAGTTTTACCAATCCGGATTTTGTTAAGTATGCAGAATCTTTTGGTGCTAAAGGTTATCGTATTGAAAACGGTGATGACTTATTGCCAACGCTTAAAAAAGCACTGGCTGATAATACCGTAAGCATTATTGATTGTCCGGTTGATTATCGTGAAAATCTGAAACTAACAAGCAAGCTTGGTGAAATGGTGTGCCCGATATAATATTCATTTACAATTTATATAAGGTTAAGTAGCAACACATGAGTGTTGAAAATAAAATATTACGAGTGATGAGTTATAACGTGCAGGTTGGTATCCACACGGCAAAGCCGCATCATTATGTTTTGCATAGCTGGAAACATGTTTTACCGCATTCTTTTCGTTTAACCAATCTGGACCGCATTGCAGATTTAATTCAGGACTACGATATTGTTGGTATGCAGGAACTGGATGCGGGCAGTATTCGTAGTAGCTTTATTAATCTGGCTGAATTTCTTGCCGAACGTGCCGGCTTTCCTTTCTGGTATCATCAGGTGAATCGTAACCTTGGCCATCTGGCGCAACATGCCAGTGGTTTTCTTAGTCGCTACCAGCCAGATGAAATTACCGATATTCGTTTACCTGGTTTTATACCAGGTCGGCGGGCAATAATGGTAAGGTATGGTAAAGGTGACTCGGCTTTAACAATCTTTATTATGCATCTTGCGTTGAGTAAACGAGCAAGATTAAATCAACTCGATTTTATCAGTGACTTTGTTAATGATTCCGCTCATGCAATTTTAATGGGTGATTTAAATTGCAAAGCCGATAGCGATGAAATGAATTTATTGTTTCGAAAAACAAAATTGCGTCGACCTGTATCAGAATGCCATACTTTCCCGAGCTGGCGGCCACATCAACCAATTGATCACATTTTGATTACATCTGAATTAAAAGTGCTGGATGTTAAGGCGCTTTCAGATACTTTTTCCGATCATTTGCCTTTGGTGATGGATATTGAGTTGCCAGAAGGATTGCAGTTAAATGAGGTGAAGCAAACATTTAAAAATATCAGAAGAAGTGTATAAGCCATGGTTTTTGGTAAAAAAACAAAAGACGATGGGCAGCCTGAACAGTGGAAAAAGAAATATTACGATAGTCTGGACGACCTGGAACACAAAGAAGAACAATGGCATCAGGTTGAAAAGCTGTTACGCAATGCCATCGTGCGTATTAGTCTGGCCGCCAGTACAGAAAATGAAAGGTTAACTAAATTACTGAACACGTTGCGGGAAGATATTCGCAATGGCAAGGACAGCTTAAATCTGCGTGTACAGCTGGATAAAATTATAGCGGTTATTCGTGACATAGATGCCGTTGATGATCAGCTTGACAATGGTTACTCTGCTAAAAAACTGGTGGAAGAATGTATTGAGCGTGTTAAGTGGTCAGAGAAAGCACAGCAATTCAAGCGTGGTCTTGCGCGACAATTCAGTAATATTCGAGATGATGAAGTTCAGAAGTTTATCCATTCTTTTACCAAGCTGGTTAATCAGGAATTCCTCTGGCATGATGAAAATCTGGATTTGATAAAATCCGGGAAAAGCCCCGATATTCTCAAAACACAAGAAAATAACAATTTAGATGATAGTGAAAATCAGAAAGTTAGAAGTGAAGATCCTGTTCCGTACCCGTCAACCGGCCGTACTCAAGCTCCAAAAATAGAAAAGGAAGCACCACTTGAATATTCAGTAGTGTTATTAAGCTTTCTAAAAAAACTACCAACCACTTTTATTGATGAAACAAAAATAAGGCAACTACAACTAAAGGCAGCCTCAAGCCAAACACGTCAGCAGGCGATGGAAACGATGGATCTTATTGCCAGTAGTTTAGGTGTGTCAGAGTCTGCTCCTGCAAAAGAAATATCTTCGGAGACCGACATATTTTCCAGTCAGGCAGTGGGCTTATTGATTGAGTTCCTGGAGCTGATTAGTTTACCCGATGATTTAAGTGTAATAGCTGAAGAAATTCGGCAAACATTAATGAGTGAACCTGAAAAATTAAAAGAATGTTTGGGGCAGACTGTTGAGCTGGTCATGACATTGCAAATGGAACTTAAAAATGAACGCAAGGAACTGGAAGAGTTTTTATCTGAGTTGGGTGGCCGCCTGCAGGAGATTGATGCAGAAGTTAAAAAACTATCGGGTATCAGTGATGAAAGGTCTGACAATTTTAGAGCAATGAACGACTCTTTTAATAAAACAACGGATGATATTAATAATTTTCTGGATGATGAAACCAATATCGACACCTTAAAAGATAATGTAAAGTCGCATGTTATTATGATCCGGCATCATATGGATACGTTTCTTACAACAGAAAAGACCCAACAGAATTATTCAGATGAAGCAGTTCAGCAATTAGCCAAAGAATTAATAACTGTAAAGCGTGAAGCTGAAGCATTGCGTGAGCAGCTTGAGAAAAAACGGTTGCAGGCTACGCATGACACACTCACCCGCATTCCAAATCGCCTGGCTTATGATGAATGGATTAGTCAGGAGCATGATCGCTTCACAAAATACAATACACCGTTTGTTTTAATGGTATGGGATGTGGATTTTTTTAAACGTGTGAATGATGAGTTCGGCCATCAGGCTGGTGACAAAGTGTTAAGAATTGTTGCACAAATGTTATCCGAAAATATTCGGGATGCTGATTTTGTAGCACGCTATGGTGGTGAAGAATTTGTTGTGGTGCTGCCGGGTACCTTATTGACCGCAGCAATGAAAATTGCCGAGAATATTCGTCTAGCCATTGAGGCTTGTGCTTTTCATTTTAGAGATAAGCCGGTTAAGGTGACGGCTTCTGCCGGTATTTGCGAAATCCGTGAAAATGAAACGGTACAAATGTTGTTTGAGCGTGCCGATAGGGCTTTATATAAAGCCAAAGACAGTGGTCGTAATATCTGCATTGCAGGTTAATAAATGCGGCAGAAAATAACAGGTTTTCATTTAGATGAAGAAAATGACTGGGTAGCTGATCTGGAATGTGGCCATACGCAGCATGTTCGGCATAAACTTCCCTGGCAAAACAGGCTATGGGTTATATCTGGAGAGGGCCGTACTGAACACATTGGTGCAGCATTGCAGTGTAAAAAATGTGATCAGGGAGAGTCAGTATAGTTTTGGTTCTATTTTGGGTTTAATAACGTGTGATAAAAAAAACCGGTGTGGGGGACACCGGTTAAGGTTGAGGAAAAGTACTATCCTTTCATTTATTTAATTTCAATATTGCGGCGTTGTGAGCGTTCCAGTTTTGGAACGGTTAGCTCCAGTACACCATTTTTGAATGATGTTTTTGCCTTATCAATATCTACATCGGCAGGTAGCCCAACAGTGCGTGCATATTGTCCTTGTGCAATTTCGGAACGGTAATAGTCAGTTTTTTCTTCCTTGTTTTCATAGCAACTGCTTGCTTTGATAGTAACGCTATTATCCGTCATGGAAATATCCAGATCTTTTTTATCCACTCCGGGCAGTTCAGCTCGAATAAGCAAATCTTTGTCGCGGTCGATAATGTCAACTTTAGGTATTCTGCCTTCGGCAAAGAGTGGCAGTCGTGACTGAACCGCATCGGGCCAGTGAAATGGATGCATCCAGTCTCTGGATCTTAGCTGGTTAAACAAATGATCAAACTCGTCAAACGGTGCCAGCATACGGCGTGCCGGGCTGGTTTTTCCTTCATTGAGTTTGGTTACTGCGGTAGGGTCAGTATGTTTTTGTGTCTGTGTCATGACGGTATCCTCCTTTTATCCAGGAGCCGCTTGTCAAACCACCTGATTCGCGGCTGTTTAACACTAATTTCATTATAGAAGATAATGCAGGAAGTGCCTTGAGGTGGATCAATTTTGATTAAATTCCCCAGGAAATATGCAGTCATTTTGCATTTGTATGCTGTATAGCGCTGTACTCGAATAATTATTGGTTAATGGCTTAAGAACTTTGGAAGGTGTGCTCTTATATCATCCACACTGTGTTGGGTAAGATTTTTATCCAGCTCAAAGACGACCCGCTCATTTGTTTCTTCGGTCATTTGTTTGCGCAGTTCACCCAGGAAGGCTGGGGCAGCAACAATTAGTAATTGATTCAGTTTGTTGGCCTTGCGCGCTTCATCCAGATACTCAGCCATTCGTCTGGCAAACTCGATCATTTCATGTTGCTTAGGCTCAATTTTCTCCTGGAAAGCGTGATCACCACCACCACCTTCTCCCGAATCTTTACCGGGCAAATCGCTCACCATATCCTGCTCATGTAGTCGCCCTTCCGGGTGAGCCATGGTTTCTATTTCGCGTAAAGGAGAGCCTGGTGAATCCGTTGTAAAAACTCTGGCGCGGCTACTATCCGCAACAATAATCATTATTGGTCTCATGCTGCCGCCTTCTCGTTATTGGTTACACTTTAATTAAAGCATAGTTGTATAGTTTCACCATGATATTGATCAATAAAACAATACAAGGTTACAGCGTGAACTTGTCAATGTGCTAAATTTATTCATAGTGTCGGGTACAAGCGTGACAGGACTTTTATACAATGAATAATTATTTCGATTTATGGAAGCTGCTTGCGGGTTTGGGTCTTTTTTTGTTTGCGATGAACCAGCTTGAAGCTGCATTAAAACAGCTTGCAGGCAGACGTTTCCGGCAATTTCTCCGATATTCAACTGATAAGCCAGTGAGTTCGGCAGTAGGTGGGATTGTAGCCACGGCAATCATTCAAAGTAGTTCGTTAGTAGGGCTGATTGTGCTGGCATTTGTAGGTGCCGGTATTATTCCTCTGGTCAATGCGATTGGTATTGTATTGGGTTCCAATCTGGGGACAACCTTTACCGGCTGGATTGTTGCGTTGCTGGGTTTCAAGTTAGATCTTACTTTGTTTATTTATCCATTGGCTGCATTGGGTGGGTTAAGTTATGGACTATTAAAAGGCCGCTGGAAATCCGTTAGCCAGCTCATACTCAGTTTCGGCTTGTTGTTGATGGGGCTGACTTTTATGAAAGACAGCGTTGGCATATTGACGGAGCATGTTGATATTAAAGTGCTCAGTGGTTATCCGTTGATTGTGTATTTATTGGTAGGCATTATTTTTACTGCCATTATTCAGTCAAGCTCAGCGACGATGATGCTGACATTAAGCGCACTCTATACAGGGATTATCCCTCTTCATGTTGCCGCGGCTATTGTTATTGGCGCGGACTTAGGCACAACCAGCACGGTGTTACTTGGGAGTATGCAAGGTGTTGTTGCTAAGAAACGATTGGCGATGGCGCATGTGCTGTTTAATGTATCCATTGATGTGTTGGCTTTTATTGCCTTATTCCCATTACTGGCATTGGTCGAGTGGCTACATATTCGGGATCCTTTATTCTCTCTTGTTGCCTTCCACAGCCTGTTTAATTTGCTTGGGCTTATCCTTTTTTTACCTTTTATAAGACAATATGCCCATTTTCTTGAACACTGGATTAAAGAAGACGAACAACATCTCCAGCACTTTATTCAAAACGTACCTGAAAATATCACTGATGCTGCGCTTGAAGCGCTCATCCAGGAAACACGACACCTGTTGTATCTGGTGATACATTTAAATTTGCGTTTTATGCATATAATGCCAATGGCCGATAATATTAATAAGCGTGAATTTCAATTGCCCAAAGCGCTGGCTTCAGTGGGTAAGATGGAGCACTATATCGCGATTAAGCAACTGGAAGGCGAAATAGTCCACTACGCACTTAAAATACAGGGTAGCGATATAGATGAAAATAGCAATAAAGAAAAAGCCGATGAAATATCACATAAAATAGACAATCTTATTAATGCTGTGCGCTCCAGTGTTTACTCTGCAAAAGCATTAAAAGATATTAGTGAAAACATGGAATCTTTTCATATTATTGATAACCACATCATTAATAAATATTTTGATAAATTAAAAGCATCGGCTACATTAACCTATGCTTCCCTTCTTACCTTACTTAATAAGCCCGATAAGTATGAGTTATTAGAAGAAGAGCTTTCTGATTTAAAAGAAAAATCACTGGTGTTTCACCGTGAGCTTACCGATAGTATTTATAAGAAAATGAGCAAGATACATTTAACCTCATTAGATTTGTCGACCTTACTCAACGTTAATAAAGAAATGCAAACTTCTGAAAAGGCATTGATTAAAGCGCTGGAACTGGCGGTGTCTTGAGGGGAAAGAATAAACTATAAAGCTGGCCGTGGTGAAGTCAGGCCTGCGACTTTTCATTGCTCAATTAATAGTATTATTCAGGGCATGGATAATTCTAACTCGGAAAAAGGCTGATTCACTGGCGGAAATAGGGCTTGTTCGCTATACTCTCGGGCAGAATTTCAACAGGTCGGCTGTATTTTGTAAGCCACTGATTTTTATAAAATTAATGATGATAAAGGTTTAATAAAAATGAAAGACAGTCAATTTGTAAACTATTTAATTGGTATTGTTGGCGCGCTATTTGGTTTTTTAATTTTAATGGTGATTTTAGCAAACTTTATGACACCGGAAGAAAAAGCGCAGGACGTAATGGTTTCCGAGGCCATTGATGCACGTATTCAGCCTGCGGGTTCAGTGACAGTAGGTGCGCCAGTTGAGGTGAAAGTGGCGGCTGCCAGTCCGGCAGATTCGTATCAGGCGAGTTGCTTTGCCTGCCACGGTACCGGTGCTGCCGGCGCACCTAAAGTGGGCGACAAAGGTGCCTGGAAAGCACGTATTGCACAGGGCAAATCAACATTATATAAACATGCCATTGGCGGTTTCAAAGGTATGCCACCTAAAGGCGGCTCAAGTTTGAGTGATGATGTGATTAAAGCGGTGACGGACTATATGGTTTCAAAGTCTAAATAATTAAAACGTTTAGTGCCCGTTTTTTATAAACAAGTGATAACTTGCTTATAAAAATTACGGGCACTTATGATGTTTTTCTATCTATTTACCCCCAACCTTTGTTCCCGTTTTTTATA
>VAPL010411095.1_pt1 | contig 11433 bp, 8 predicted proteins | sample 3395061 | NCBI WGS metagenome assembly VAPL01 (sample SAMN08290444, study PRJNA428436) | hydrothermal vent metagenome | isolation source: Deep-sea hydrothermal vent chimney 2 | place: Pacific Ocean: Juan De Fuca Ridge | depth 2182 m m
ATCAACATCGGTTGCCATGGCTGGAAAAGGGGTTGATTTTCTATATGGCATTGGGGGAGCGGCTTTCTTTTCAGAGGATAAAACAATGGATGCCGCAGCCGCTGCTGAATTTATGTTTGGTTTTGAAGAAGATGGTTTTGCTTTTGAAGTGGCTCTGGCAAATACAATGGAGTCGGGTACAGCTGTTTCGACCAGAGACTATAAGGCATCAATTCAACAGACTACCTTGTCTTATAGAACTATTGAAAAAAATAAAATGTATTACAAGGTTAAATTTGGATCAATGAAAGTTGATCTGGATTATTCAGATACTACAGCCACGCTTGCAACAGATGGTAATGTATTTGGCCTGGGTATAGGGCGACGGATGGCAAAAGATACGCGTATGGAACTTGACTATATGTTTTATAGTTCGAGTGATATAGATAACACTCATATGCTTGTGTTTCGTTATTTATTTGGTGGAACACCACCCGATAGCGGTTTTAAATAAAAACAATATAGAAACAGGCTCTTTAAAGAGCCTGTTTTTTTATAAGCTGATCTAATCGTTCTGCTGTGCCAATATCATCCCATTTTCCTGTGTATAACTCTGCATCTATCTGATTATTTTTTATGTGATTTTTTATAATCGGTGCAAGGGGAAATTTTTCTTTTGTCTGGTTATCAAAGAATTCTTTTGTATAAATTCCAATGCCACTGAAGGTGTATTTTTGTTGCCCTGCTTCTGATAACTTATTTTGTGATAAATAAAAATCGCCATCAGGATTATGCTGTGGATTATTAACAAGAACCAGATGTGCTAAACCATCAGGTTTTATATCTTTAAGTTTCTGGTAAGGATAGTCTGTCCAGATGTCACCATTAATAACCAGAAAAGATTTATCGCCTAATAGTGGTAATGCTTTTAAAATTCCGCCCCCTGTTTCCAGTGCCTGTTTGCCTTCATTGGAATATTGAATATTTAAATCATAATTAGAACCATCGCCTAAAAAATCTATAATTTGTTGCCCAAGCCAGGCGATATTAATAACTATATCTTTAAAGCCAGATTTTTTCAGGTTATATAAATGATATTCAATTAAGCGGTGTTTACCAGCCTGTAATAAAGGTTTAGGTGTGTGATCAGTTAATGGACGCATGCGTTTGCCACGACCTGCAGCGAGTATCATGGCTTTCATTTAATGTGGTCCAGTAGTTGCTGGTTTACAGACAGGTTTAGCTCATTTAATAATTCAGAAAATGAGTTTAATTCTTCGTAACGTAAAGATGTTTCGATGATATAAGTTAAGGTGCGTGGAATGTCATTTAAATAGCCGGGCTTGTTATCACGATGATTTAGCCGGGCAAAAATACCAACAGCTTTTAAATGACGTTGTATGCCCATAAAATCAAACCACTTTATAAATTGTTGCTGATTTATATTGTCTGTTAATTCGTTCGTGTTTAGAAAATATTTAATCCAGTTTTCAATTTTATTTCTAGGCCATGCGATATAGCAGTCTTTTAACAATGAAACTAAATCATATGTTATCGGGCCGATTACAGCGTCCTGGAAGTCAATAACCCCAGGGTTGTTATTCTCTGTAATCATTAAGTTTCTGGAATGATAATCTCGGTGAACAAAAACCTGAGTTTGTTGTAGTGCGCTTTGAGCCAGCATGTCAAAATTATTTTGTAATGTATTAAGCTGTTCTCTGGAAAGTTCCAGTTGCAGATGTCTTTTTAAGTACCAGTCACGAAATAAGCCCATTTCAGATTGCAGTAATTTTTCATTATAGGGCGGTAGTTTATCTTTAATTGTTTGCATTTTTATTAATGCATTTATAGCGTCTTTGTATAATTGGTCTGCCGTGTTATCTGTTAAAGAATCCAGATATTGTTTTGAACCAAGGTCACTAAGTAAGATAAATCCCTGCTCTTTATTGTAATGATAAATATGAGGTGACTGAACGCCTGCTGATTCAATCATCTTTGCAATCTGTAAAAATGGTTCGCAATCTTCTTTATCTGGTGGTGCGTCCATTGCAACCCAGGTTTGCCTGTCTGTAGTTATTCTAAAATAGCGTCTAAAGCTGGCATCAGCTGATGCTGGCATGATTGTGTAGTGATCAAAATCAGGCTTGTTTTTTAGCCAGTTATTTAATAGTTCCAGGCGTGTGTCTTTATGCATTAAATTTTTAGTAAAGTTTTTGTTATAATCTCTCGATTGTAACAGTGAAATTATAGAAGGGGAAATACATGAACAGGCCTGTTGTTATGATTGGTATGGGTGAAATGGGCGGCGTATTTGCTCGTGGTTTTTTACGTTCTGGTTATCCTGTGTTTCCTGTAACAAGAAATATGGAAATAAATAAAGTAGTTGAAGAAATTGATGACCCTGAGTTAGTGCTGGTTGCAGTTGCTGAAGGTGATTTGCATGCTGTGCTTGAAAATATTCCTGTTAACTGGCGTGATAAACTGGTTTTGTTACAAAATGAATTGCTTCCAGGTGACTGGAAAAAACATGGCCTGGAAAATCCAACAGTGATTTCTGTCTGGTTTGAAAAGAAAAAAGGTCAGGATGCAAAGGTTATTATTCCTTCTCCTGTATATGGGCCTAAGAGCCAGCTTATTTATAATGCGCTTGCATCAATTGATATTGCATGCAAAATATTATCTTCAGCAGAAGAACTGTTATTTGAATTAGTTGTTAAAAATGTTTACATCATAACAACAAATATTGCAGGCTTAAAAACAGCGGGTACAGTAGGAACTTTGTGGTCTGGACATCAGGATTTGACTAAAAAAATTAGTCAGGAAGTTATTAATATTCAGCAGGCATTAACAGGTCAGAAATTTGATGCAGATAAACTTGTTAATGCAATGGTTGATGCCTTTGATGGTGATTTAGAACATAAATGTATGGGTCGGAGTGCGCCAGCGAGACTGGAAAGGGCTTTAGGTCTGGCTAAAAAATATGGATTGGATGTGCCTGTAATGCAGGAAATTGCCTCTCAGTCCTAATGCGCGCTTAAATACATTAAAGGTTTTTTATTGTCAGCTACACGAGTTGTTGCAATGGCTGCATATTCTATTTTTAATTTACTGTAGACATCATCTAAGGGCATGCCTAAGATTTTGCTGGTGATAGCTCTAATCACACCTGCATGAGCCACCATAAGTATGTGTTCCCCACGATGATTTTTTAAAGTGGACTGATATACATCCCAGACACGTTCGGCAAAAATATTCAGTGGTTCAGCACCTTCTGGGCGATTATTGACCGGGTCATTAATAAAGCGTTGTAATGCATCACCCTCATTGGCTTTTATATCATCGGGAGTGCGACCTTCCCATGAGCCAAATCCAATTTCTTTAAGGTTTTGTTCAACGCTAAACTCAACACGTAAAGTATCTGCAAGTGCTTCAGAAAATTTCTGGCAACGAGATAAGGGTGAGGTAATAATATGTTCCCAGCTGGCTTTTTCAGGTACGGCATCCCACATTTGTTGCCAGCCTAATTTGCTCAATGGGTCATCAACACCGTTACCGCGATAACGTCGTCCACCTTCAGGTTCGCCGTGGCGAATAATATCAATGCATGTGTCCGTCATAATTAGTCGTAATAAAAATAGTTATTGTTGTAAGTTGTATGACGGGGTTTTAAGCCATCCATCCTATTAATGTCAGTATGGCTATAACAGCCAGCCATACAACTAATGCACGTAAAACTAATCCGCGTGTTGAGCGGATACAGGCAGATTCATCACCCGGTGTGCAATCACGTAATGCGCCAAGTCCTGCGGTAATGAGTGTGTGGTAGTTACAGTCACTTAGGTCGTCCTGCTTTTGTTTTTCTCGAAAACTGGTACTGGCTCCTTCATAATTTCCTGTAAGTGCATAGGCCATTGCAACAATATGGGCAGGTGCCCATGCCAGTATTGCCTGTAAGTTCTTTGCAGCTGATGCCAGTGTTTCATTTTGTGATGACTGCATTGTGTAGGAGGTGAGTCGGTAAAGTAATGCGCCAAATGGTCCAAGAATTACGAACCAGAAAATCACAGAAAAAAATCGGTCATTAGACTGGTAAAGTATGGCATGCATCACATCGGCTGTTTGCTGATCAGGTGCAGATGAGGCTTCTTTACCCATTATAGCGCTGGCAAAATATTGAGCCTGCTCTTCATCTCCGTTTTCACGGGCATCCAGAAAACCATCGACTTCACAATTTAAATCCCCTGGACCAAGGCAATAGGTAAAAATACCCAGGCCAAAAATCAGGCTAAACAGGCCAAAGAATTTGTCATCAAGTGAGTGCTGTATAACGCCCGCCAGAACCATAACGGGCAATAATAAAATAACAATAGAGGTGTTGCCCTGTTTAGCAAGAGCTGGCAGGTGGTCAGTAAGCCATTCGCTGTAATAATCGAACCAGCTAAAATTGCGCAGGTCACGTAGAGTGGATAATGCGCGTTCGAGTATGAGACCTGCAATAATACAAATAAGAGACATAATTTTATTTTAGCTTAATAGTTGTTGTAGGTGATCCCAGTCAAATGCAGCGCCAGGATCTGTTTTTCTTTCGGGTGCAATATCGCTGTGCCCGGTAATTGCATTATTAGCAAGTGAAGGATAACTCTGTTGCAGAGCTTCAATCATATTTGCCAATTGTGCGTATTGTACATCTTCATAAGCAATATCGTCAGTGCCTTCTAACTCAATGCCGATAGAAAAGTCATTGCACCTGTCACGACCACAGTAATTAGAAACCCCAGCGTGCCACGCACGTTTATGAAAAGGTACAAATTGAATAATGTCACCATTTCTACGAATCAAAACATGGGATGAGACACGTAAATCACAGATTTCAGCAAAGTAGGGGTGCTCATCAGGGTTTAGCTGGTTGGTGAAAAGCTGAGCAATGTAAGGCCCACCAAAATTATTGGGTGGCAGACTAATATTATGAATAACAATTAACTCAGGTTGTAGCTCTGCTGGACGATCATCCGCATTGGGTGAGGAAATAAAATCCCCAATATCCAGTAGCCCTGTTTTCTTATTAATTATCATATAGATAAGGTTATAACCTAATGGTTATGGGGTAAAGCTGAAAGTTACAAATGAGTCATAAGCAGAAACCGTTCGATTGATTATGCCTGGGGACAGACCTCGTTTTTTGAGCTCTGTCCCCCTCGAAGTGACTATGTAACCACGACTCTGTACAGCTTGAGTGGTATCACAACGGGGACGGAGCGCAAACAGCGTGATCCATCCCCAGGCAAATCAGGTTTAAAATTTCTTGATCTTAAAGTTCTGCAAAAGGATGTTTCCAGTCATTCTTCTGTACTTTGCTTAGCCAAGCTATAGAATATGCCGTCTAAGATTTCAGGTGGTAATTTTGACAAGTACAACAGCAGGGTTAAACCCACAACAGAAGGCCGCAGTTAAATATATTGATGGCCCCTTACTGGTACTGGCGGGAGCAGGAAGTGGTAAAACCCGGGTAATTACCCAGAAAATCACCTATCTCATACGTGACTGCCAGATAAAACCAAATAACATTACGGCTTTAACCTTTACCAATAAAGCCGCCCGTGAAATGAAGGGGCGTGTAGCGGCAAGTCTGGGCAAAAGGGAAACAAAAGGCCTTATTGTTTCGACCTTTCATAATCTGGGCTTGCGTATCCTGGGCAAGCATCATAAATGTTTAGGTTATAAAGCCGGGTTTAGTATTTTTGACTCTACCGATACACTGGTTCTGCTTAAAGGATTATATGCGGCTGACTCGGTTAGTAATGTTGATGATGCAGAAGAAACGCGTTGGCGAATATCGCGCTGGAAAAATGACTTTGTATCACCTGAGCAGGCCATTGTAAATGCAGAGAATGATATTGAAGCAAGATATGCTCGATTATATGAACGCTATCAGCGTCAGCTAAAGGCCTATAACGCATTTGATTTTGATGACCTTATTTTGCAGCCGGTGGTTTTATTCCAGCAGGATAAAGACGCATTAGAGCACTGGCAAAATCGTATGCATTACATGCTGGTTGATGAGTATCAGGATACCAATGCCAGCCAGTACCAGCTGGTTCAGTTATTATTAGGTGCGCGAGCAAGATTAACAGCGGTGGGTGATGATGATCAGTCAGTATATTCATGGCGTGGCGCACGGCCAGAAAATCTGGCGTTACTTCAACAGGACTACCCCGGTTTAAAATTAATAAAGCTTGAGCAAAATTATCGATCCACAAGTCGTATTCTAAAATGTGCTAATCAGTTAATTAAAAACAACCCACACACATTTGAAAAACAACTCTGGTCTGATCTTGGTTATGGAGAAGCTATTCGAGTAGTTGAGTGTGCAAGTGGAGAAGCTGAAGCAGAAAGAGTGATTGGTGAATTAAATGCTCATAAGTTTCAGAACAGAACAAACTTTAGTGATTATGCCATTCTTTATCGTGGCAACTTTCAGTCTCGTATATTTGAAAAATATTTAAGAGAAATGCAATTGCCTTATGTTGTTAGTGGTGGCACTTCATTTTTTGAACGATCAGAAGTCAAAGACATTATGGCTTATTTAAGATTGTTAGCGAACCCTGATGATGACACTGCATTTTTAAGAATTGTAAATACACCACGACGAGAAATCGGCGCAAGCACGCTGGAAAAACTGGGCGAGTATTCAACAAAAAGAGAACAAAGTTTATTTGAATCAAGTTTTGAATTTGGTTTGAGAGAAGTTTTAAATGAACGTGCATTTAATAAATTAGAAAATTTTACTAACTGGATTACATTGCTAAGTGACAATGCAGAACGTGGTGACCCTGTTAAAGTTGCTCGTGATATGGTCGAAGAAATTGGTTATGAAGACTGGTTAAAAGATCAATGCAGCGATCTAAAAATTGCCGAACGCAGAATGGAAAATGTCTATGAACTACTGGACTGGTTATCCCGGCTTTATAAAGATGAAAAAGGTGAAAATCTGGGTGAGTTAGTCGCGCACATGACACTGATGGATATTTTAGAGCGTAACAAAGAAGAAGATAAAACTGATGCAGTAAGTTTAATGACATTGCATGCAGCAAAAGGTCTGGAATTTCCTTATGTTTTTATGGTGGGTGTAGAAGAAGAAAGTTTGCCTCATCGCAATAGCATTATGGAAGATAATCTGGAAGAAGAACGAAGACTGGCCTATGTGGGTATTACCAGAGCACAACGTGAACTGGCAATAACCTATGCAACACATCGCAGACGTTTTGGTGAAGATATGGAATGTGAGCCAAGTCGTTTTCTTTCTGAATTACCCGAAGATGATATTGTCTGGGAAGGTGGTGGCCGTAAACTGGATAAAGAAACCAGTAAAGCCAGAGCCAGAGATCATCTTGATGCCATGAAAAACATGCTGGCCTAATGTTTTTTTGAAAATAGTGTCTCAGAATTTAAGATTTTTTTAACACCAGCAGAATGATTTTCAATTGTTATTAAAGAAACCTATGGGCTTTCAGTTCATAGTCGTTGAGTTTTTTATAAAAATATCAGCTTAACCTGTATCGGGTTTTTAATTACTATTTAATGTTTTTTTAAATAAAAAATAATTCATACTACTTAGCTATTGGCCTTTTTTTGATATGTGTTTTTTAATGATCTAGCGCAAAATTTTCTAATAAAATTGTTGCGTTAATTATTATTAACTGTCTTACTTAAAAGTAGTTAAGGGTACACCGACTAATTTCTTGGCTCGTCTGATAAACTTGCAATATATCAATAATAAAATATGGATGTGCCGCAGGCTGTGTTAAGGGGAAGGATATATCAACGGAGTATGGTTTTAATTGCATATTTAAAACCATGTATATATTCCTGTTGAAATTTTAAGGACTATATGAACAACATAATATTAACAAAAGAATGGGCCGCTGGGAAAACAGTTCCTGAGATAACAGGTTGTCTTAATCGTAAGCGTGTATTCGATGCTCTGGATACAGCTTCAGAACAGGCAGCAGTCTGGGTAAATGGCCCACCGGGTGCTGGAAAAAGCTGGGCGCTGGCCAGTTATTTGCAAGCACAGAATTTTAATCCGCTCTGGTATCAACTGGATAAACAAGATGATAGTCCCGTATTCTTTTTTCAAACTCTTGGGCATGCTATAGAGGAACTTGCGGGTCTTGATAAGCAAACCTTTCCCTGCCTGCCTGCAGAAGAATCTGCTGATGGTATTAATCGCTTTGCACGCAGGTTTTTTGAGCAGGTTTATGAGGTGCTGGCGCTACCCTTTGTATTAGTATTTGATAATTACAGCACGCTGTCACCACAAAGCCTTATGCCGCAGTTACTAAAAATTGCGGCGGCTTTTCTGTCTGAAAATAATCGACTTTTTATTATTAGTCGTGAAAATATTCCCGATCAGTTTTCTCACCTGCAACTAAAACATTCCATTACAAATATAGATAGTCAAACACTTGCATTCACTGAAGAGGAAACAGAAGAACTGTTACCTGTGCTGGGTTATAACGATATATCAGCAGAAATTACAGCTTCATTATACAAACAGTTTCAGGGCTGGGTGGGTGGAATGGTATTACAGCTACAGCAGGAAACTGATGTGGTGATTGAAACAGGGTATGCGGGTGCTGTAAGTAATTATTTGCAATATGAGATTTTTAGCCAGTTATCAGAGCAGCAACAGAATGTATTGATAAGCTGTGCCATGTCAGGGGAAATGCCGGAAGCAATGCTGATAGAGTTAACTGATAATGAACACAGTATTGAGCTGCTATCAGAATTTAGTCGTCGAGGTTTTTTCACTCAGCATCATTTGCGGCCACACTCTCTGTATGTTTTTTCTCCGGTATTCCGCAACTTTTTGCTGCAAAAACAGCACGACAATTTTTCACCTGAACAACGTGATGTCCTGCAGAAAAAAGCGGCCAGTTTATTAACAAATCTAGGGTATTTTGAAGGTGCTGTTGAACTACTTCAAAGTGCAGGTGCATTTGCTGATATAGAAGTTATTATTATGCGATATGCGCCTGTGTTGCTTGAGCAGGGGCAGTTCCCACGACTTCAACAATTGATTAATAATATACCTGCAGAGCAACATTCAGCCTGGGTTATTTACTGGTCGGCCACGGCGGCTTTGCCTGTTGACCCTCATGCTGCAAGGCAGCTCTATGAAACTGCGCTGGAACGGTTTAATAAAGAAAAGGATCTTACCGGCATCTATATGAGCTGGGCTGGCATAGTTGATAGTTTTATATTCTCCTGGGATGACTTTAAGCCACTGGATCACTGGATTGCATGGATGGAAGCATTTATGCAGGAGAACCCGGAATTTCCATCACCACAGGTTGAAGCACAAATTACCTTTGCCATGTTTTGTAGCTTAATGTATCGGCAACCCCAGCACCCGGAGATGGCTGTCTGGTCGCAACGGCTTGGCGCTATGCTGGAGCATATACCCGATAAAAACAGACGCATTGCCATTGCCACTCACTATGTACTTTATCTGGCATGGATGGGTGATTTTGAGCGAGCTGTTGCAATTATTGAGAGACTAAAGCCATCGGCAAATATTGATACGATACAGCCTGTTAATCTGATTGCCTGGTATCAAACGGAAGCAATGCATGCATGGCTAACGGCCAACTTTGATGAAAGTCAGAAATTAGTGCAGGGCGGACTGGCTCTGGCAGAAAAAACGGGCATACATCTCTGGGATTTTATTTTACGCGCACAGGACACTTATCTGGCGATGGAGTCATGTAGTGCTGATCAGTGGCAGAGCTATCTGGAAAAAATACTCGCTATTATGGATGATAATGGCCGTCTTCATCAGGCGCATTATTACTATCTTGCTGCGCTGGAAGCATTGCTACAGAATAATAACGAACGAGCTTTACTGCATATTAGGCGATCATTACAGGCAGTGGTTGAACTGGGTACACCCTATCCTGAGGCACTTAACTGTCTTGCCATGAGCAGAATATATATTGAGCTTGCTGACTATCATGAAGCTGAAAGCTGGTTGAATAGAACCACTGCACTGGCTGAACAGATCAATAGCGTATTATTGAACTTCAATATTCAGCTAGCCCAGGCTGAGCTTTGCTATGCACGTGGTGATAACAAAGTGGGTGTTACAGCACTTGAGCAGGCAATGATCATCGGTGCACAGAAAAATTACTTTAATACAGACTGGTGGCGACCCCGTGCCATGTGTGAGTTATCTATCAGGGCGCTGGAAAATAATATTGAAGTTGACTATGTTCAGAAGTTGATTATAAAGCGCCAGTTAAAGCCAGATAGCCCGCCATTACATCTGGATAACTGGCCCTGGCGAGTTAAAATTTATACTCTGGGGCGTTTTAGTGTGCTACTTGATGGCAAGCCAGTCAGCGTTAATGGCAAGGGGCAAAACAAGCCCATTGAGTTACTCAAGGTGCTTATAGCCATGGGGGGGCGTGATGTTGCCGAAGCAAAAATTACTGAAGCTTTATGGTCAGATGCAGAAGGTGACAGCGCACACAGTGCCTTTACCACAACCCTGTCTCGATTACGTAAATTACTGGGTAGTGAGGCACTACTTGTTCATGATGGCCAGTTGAGTCTTAATGATTACTTTTGCTGGCTGGATACCTGGTGTTTTGAGCGCAGTCTTGGAGAGCTGGAAACTATACTGTCATTATCCAGTGCGCCGCAACTGGATGATGTGCAGCAGAAAACGCGCAAAATATTTAATCTCTATCACGGCTCATTTATGAATAAGGAAACCCAGATGAGCTGGATGCTGGCACAAAAAGGACGCTTGCAAACAAAACTGTTGCGTAGTATCAAGCGACTGATTGGTTTCTACAGCAATGCATGGCAATGCGGAAAGGTTATCTCCCTGTATGAAAAGTTGCTGGAACTGGATCCACTTTCTGAGGAATATTACTGTGGCTTAATGAAATGCCATGCGGGGCAGGGTAATAGTGCAGAAGCGCTGGCAGTTTATGATCATTGCTATAATATTCTTGATGCTACTTTTGCTATTAAGCCCTCGGAAAAAACACAGCAGCTTTACCAGCTTATTAAAAAGGGGGATCAGAAAAGTCTGAATCGCAACTGTGAGCTTTGTGCTCAAATGGCTCATTAATTTCCCTCCATTATTTTTAATTTTTAACTCCTCCATTTTTTCATCTTTTTTAATTCCTGTGACCTGTTTGTGACCTTAGATGGCGTATCTTTTTAGCTATGAGTAGCGTTGTCCAATAATTTCCCGTTAAACAACAGGATAATGGAACAGATGAAAAGCTTTCTTATACATATTTACCCCCGTGGGGTATCAGATACTGATGCTAACAATGAGATTGTTGGTGTAGTGGAAGGCATGGAAAGTGAGAAACAAAATGCATTTACCAGCCCGATAGAACTATGGGAAATATTGCAGGGAAAATATCAGGTGGGTCA
>VAPL011098553.1_pt1 | contig 11431 bp, 11 predicted proteins | sample 3395061 | NCBI WGS metagenome assembly VAPL01 (sample SAMN08290444, study PRJNA428436) | hydrothermal vent metagenome | isolation source: Deep-sea hydrothermal vent chimney 2 | place: Pacific Ocean: Juan De Fuca Ridge | depth 2182 m m
CTAAAGTAAGAGGGCCGCTATGGCTTATCATCTTTATTGATGTGAAAATATTTTTATAGCCCTGTAAAAATTTGTTTTCACCATCTTCGCGGCCAATAATTAATTTGTAATGTGGTTCAGGGCGAATATGGCGGCCTACTTTTAATAACATAATGTCATCCATTTCGTAATTGCGTTCCCCTCTGGCATCCCATAAATCGACCAGTTTTATTGAATAGCTCTCGTCCGTAAGAAAGCAGCAACCGCCTGCAGGTTTTGCATAATCTTCAAAACCAAATTGTTTGGCAAGTGCCATTTGTGGCTTTCGATTACGGCCACTGAAATCATAAAGTTTATTGCGATCAACCCAGCCTTCACGTTCGGCTAAAGTTTCAGGAAGATTTTTTGCACATAGTGGGCGAAGCAAACGATCATCCGCTCCTGATTGTTTTGAAATAATGGGCATAGTATCTTTGCGTTGAGACATGGGTCTCTGGCCAATCACTTCGCCGGTGATGATGAAATCAAAACCATTTTCTTCAATCCATTGCTGAGCCTTGTGAACCATAAAAATTTTACAGTCCAGACAGGGGTTCATATTTTTGCCATAGCCATGTTTTGGATTGATAAGCACATCTTTGTACTCTTCAACAATATCGACAATATGAAGTTTGATGCCGAGCTGTTCAGCAGACCATAGTGCATTGTTGCGCTTGGGTTTTGCTTTGTCTTTTTTACGAATGGCGTGAGTATGGCCTTCTACGCAAAAGCCAGTATAAAAATTGATGCCTTCTACATGAACACCCTGTTCGAGCATGACTTTGGCTGCCAGTAGAGAATCGAGGCCGCCTGAAATAAGAGCTACTGCTTTGGCTTGTGACATTGTTGACCATTAAAATAACAAAAGAGCTATTTTAGCAGTCCTGGTGCTTTATTGGCGAGTTGCTTTGTTTATTAAAACAGGGGTAGCGTTTGAGTTGCCGGTAATAAGTCTACAGGCATTGCTGCTGCCTGTTTCCTGCCAGAGCTCCATCGCCTGTAACGGCTGCAATGCTGGCTCGCTGCGTATGTTTTGCAGGACATCCATCATTTGCACAAAATTTTCTGATAATAACTGATATAGATGAGCGAAAGCCTTTCGAAGTGTGTCGCTTAATTGCTGATAGGCTGACTGACCAAGGCCGACATAGTAGCCGATACTTACCAGATGTTTTTCTGCTCGCTGGGGGAATAAACCGGATAGTAATAAACATTGATCGCCAATATCTCGCAACTGATCCTGCCGAGCCAGTCCTGATAAATCGGTGCTACGTAAAAAATCAAGTGCCAGAACTTTGCTGGCTAATTCAGGGGTTTGAGTAAATCGCATGAGTGTAAAAATAAGATAGGACTCAATTTCTTCATTGAGATGGCACTGGCACTGATGTTTTGCATCATTCAACACATGCTTCCATTGTGCTGTCGCTGTGGGTTCTAGTAGCAAATTATTGCTCATAGGCAGCTCCTGAAAAATTATCTCTCTATATATATAGTATATATCGGCTGAGTTAACAGGATCTGTAGTGTTTTAAGGAGCTGATTATTTCAGCTTGATGACATGGGCGTCAGGCGCATTTTTTGGGTATACTTGCGGCCTTAAAAAAATATGATGATCTGATTAATGGCTTACGATGTTTCAACTTTTCAGGGGCTAATTCTGGCTCTACAGGATTACTGGGCAAAACAGGGGTGTGCAGTATTACAACCACTGGATATGGAAGTAGGTGCTGGAACTTTCCATCCCGCGACTTTTTTACGAGCGATAGGCCCTGAGCCATGGCGGGCAGCTTTTGTACAGCCCTGTCGCCGCCCGACAGATGGCCGTTATGGCGAAAATCCTAATCGTTTGCAGCATTACTATCAGTTTCAGGTGGTATTGAAGCCGAACCCTGATGATATTCAGGAGCTTTATCTGGAGTCACTTAAAGCGCTGGGCTTTGATCCACTGGTTCATGATATCCGTTTTGTTGAGGATAACTGGGAATCACCCACTTTAGGCGCATGGGGTCTGGGCTGGGAAGTTTGGTTAAATGGCATGGAAGTGACTCAATTCACCTATTTCCAGCAGGTCGGTGGTTTAGAGTGTAAGCCAGTAACGGGTGAGATTACCTATGGTCTGGAGCGACTGGCCATGTATTTACAAAATGCTAAAAGTGTATTTGATCTGGTCTGGACCAAAGGCCCCCAGGGTGTGGTCACTTATGGTGATGTGTTCCATCAGAATGAAGTTGAAATGTCTCACTACAACTTTGAGCAGGCGGATACAGAATCATTATTTAACTGGTTTGATACCTGCGAAAAAGAAAGTGCGCGATTAATCGAAGAAGGTTTGGCGCTGCCCGCGTATGAGATGGTTTTAAAAGCATCTCATACATTTAATTTACTGGATGCACGTCACGCCATTTCAGTTACCGAGCGACAACGATTTATTTTACGTGTGCGCACCTTATCCCGAGCAGTTGCAAAAGCTTACTTTGAAGCACGTGAGGCACTGGGCTTTCCCATTTGCGAAGCGGCTAAAAAAGGAGGCCAGTCATGAGCGCACGTGATTTATTAATAGAAATTGGTACTGAAGAATTGCCACCAAAGGCATTAAATAAATTAAGTGATGCTTTTGCTCAGGGCGTGGCTAATGGACTAAAAGAAGCTAATGTAAAATTTGAATCTACAAAAGCTTATGCATCACCAAGACGGCTTGCAGTAATATTATCTAATGTAGAAGAATTTCAGCCAGATAGTGATATTGAAAAAAGAGGCCCTGCTATAAAAGCAGCATTTAATGAAGATGGTTGCCCATCGAAAGCTGCGCAAGGTTTTGCTCGCTCATGCGGTGTTGTGGTTGATGATTTAGAAACCATGAAAACCGACAAAGGTGAATGGCTGGTTTTTCGTGCGCAGGAAAAAGGCAAAGCCACGAGTGAATTAATTGCAGCCATTGTTGAACAGTCGCTGGCAAAATTACCCATTCCTAAACGCATGCGCTGGGGTGAAAACACAGAAGAATTTGTTCGCCCAGTACACTGGATCGTTTTGCTATTTGGTAATGAAGTTGTTGACGCAACTATTATGGGGCTGGTAACAGGTCGTGATAGTCGAGGTCATAGATTCCATCACCCAGAAGTTATCACGCTACAAACGCCAGATGAATATTTACACCGATTAGAAAATCCCGGTCATGTTATTGCGGACAGTGTTGCGCGATGCAATGCAATCCGTCAACAGGCAGAACAGGCTGCTGAAAAATTATCGGGCAAAGCACTTATTGATGAAGCTCTTTTGCAGGAAGTTACCGCACTGGTTGAATGGCCAGTGGCAGTGGCCGGTGATTTTGATGAGCATTTTCTTGAAGTACCCGCCGAATCTTTAATCTCTTCTATGCAGGATCACCAGAAATATTTTCCTGTTGTGGATAATGAAGGTAAATTAATGCCGCACTTTATTACTATTAGCAATATTGATAGTAAAGATCCTGTAAAAGTAAAAGAAGGTAATGAGCGCGTTATCCGTCCGCGTTTATCTGATGCAGCATTTTTCTGGGAACAGGATTGTAAGCACCCATTAGAAACACATATGGCCTCACTGGATAAAGTTGTTTTCCAGAATAAATTAGGTTCGTTAGGTGATAAAAGTCGTCGAGTTGCGATTATTGCAGAAAAAATTGCCCAGCAATTAGGCGCAGATAAAATGAATGCGCACCGTGCTGCTTTATTATCCAAATGTGATTTGATGTCTGAAATGGTAAATGAATTTTCAGATTTACAGGGCATTATGGGGCGCTACTATGCTGAAAAAGATGGCGAAGCAGAAGATGTTGCTATCGCATTAGATGAACAATATATGCCTCGCTTTGCCGGTGATGAATTGCCCGTAAGTGTAACGGGTCAGATTTTATCTATTGCTGATAAGTTAGATACTTTAACGGGTATTTTTGCTATTGGCCAAAAACCAACAGGTGAAAAAGATCCCTTTGCTTTGCGTCGATCTGCTTTAGGCGTGTTACGAATTTTAATCGAACGTAATTTAATGCTGGATCTTAAACAGATACTGGGCTTTGCAGCCGATGCTCTAAAAGATGTTGTAGATGCATCAAAAGCGATAGATGAAGTATTTGATTTTATGCTTGAACGATTGCGCGTTTATTATACTAGTCAGGGTATTTCAGTTGATGTTTATGATGCAGTTGTTGTTTTACAGCCAACACACCCTGTTGATTTTGATCGACGTGTGCAGGCGGTAAACAGTTTCCGTAATCTTGCGGAAGCAGAAAGTCTTGCGGCTGCAAATAAACGTATCCGTAATATTCTGAAAAAAGTTGAAGGAAAAATTTCAGATAAAATTGATGTTCAACTTTTTCAGGATGATGCAGAAAATCAACTTAATGATCAATTACAGAAATTATCAGATGAAGTTTTGCCCTTGTTTGATAAAGGTGATTATAAAACGGGACTACAACAGCTGGCGGGTTTAAAAGATACCGTAGATAGTTTCTTTGATAAGGTTATGGTTATGGCAGATGATGAATCCTTAAAAAATAATCGTATTGCATTACTAAGCAAATTAAGTCAATTATTTCTTAAAGCGGCTGATTTATCACGACTGCAATCATGAAATTAATTATTCTTGATCGTGATGGCGTTATTAACCAGGACTCAGATGAATATATAAAATCTGTGGATGAATGGATACCTGTACCAGGAAGTTTGCAGGCAATGGGTCGTCTGTATCAGGCAGGATACACTTTGGTTGTTGTAACAAATCAGTCAGGCATAGCACGCGGCTATTATGATATTGAAGCCTTACATGCCATGCACAGTAAAATGGGGCGCATGCTGGAGCAGTATGGTGGCCATGTTGATGCTGTTTTCTTTTGTCCTCATAGCCCAAAAGATAATTGTGATTGTCGTAAACCTAAAGACGGTATGTTTCAGGAAATTATTAAACGCTACCAATGTGATTTAAAAAATGTCCCAGCAATAGGTGATTCCCTGCGTGATTTGCAGGCGGCAAAATCTGCGGGTGCTGAACCCATACTGGTAAAAACAGGAAAAGGCGAAAGAACCATAGCCAGTACAGATGCTTCTGAACTTGAAGGCATAGCTATTTATAAAAATTTGGCAGAAGTTGCAGATGCTATTTTAATGGAGTCAGATTTGTGAGTGAAGTGCGTATCCCTTCAAAAATAGAATTATATATACGATCAATAATATACTGGATAGTAAGTTTTATCTGGTTAGTTATTGTTGTCGGTACAGAAATGTTTACCTTCCCATTTCCAGTGCATGTGCGATATAAAGTTGGATCAAGCTGGGCAAAGGGGAATATAAATTTATTAAAATGGATTTGTAATGTAAATTACAAAGTTGAAGGCATGGAAAATATTCCAGATGGTGCAACCATTGTTATGGCCAATCACCAGTCCACATGGGAGACGTTCTTTTTTCAGAAACTGCTACCGCCACAACTTTGGGTTATTAAAAAAGAATTATTACGAGTGCCAATATTTGGCTGGGGTCTGGCCTTATGTGAGCCAATTGCTATTGATCGAAAATCAGGGCATAAAGCCATCGACCAGGTTGTAGAACAGGGCATAAAAAAACTGGAGCAGGGGCGATGGATTATTATTTTCCCGCAGGGTACTCGAACAAGTGCAGGAAAAAGAAGCAAGTATAAAATAGGTGGCCCTTATCTGGCATCAAAAGTAGATTACCCAATATTACCCATAGCGCACAATGCAGGAGAATATTGGCCAAAACATAGTATGATCAAGTGGCCGGGAACTATTACTGTTTCAATTGGCCCGGTAATTAAGGGCTATGGGCGTGATCCGAATGAAATAAGAAAAGAAGTTGAAGACTGGATTGAAGGTAAAGTTGCAGAAATTAGTGATCCATCAAAATGGGATAGATAGCTTGAACATCAGTTGTTTGTATTATTTGTCAAATAAAAGGGCTTTAGACTAATTTGTCACAGTTTTCTAAATTGAAAATAGAGCCTGTTTTGTGTAATCTGATATGAAAATAGAAATTAAACTCAGGCAATAGGTGTTAGCTGTAATTAAGGAATAATAAATCTTATGAAGAATATACTTCTTATTAGTGTGGTTGTGTTTTTTTTACCCAATGCTTATGCAAATGGAGAGATTCCATTTCATATAAAAAGTGTTAAAGCCATAGAAGGTTCAGGCTTTATTAGCCTGGAAGGACCGGGTAAAATTGATTCTTATGGCCCAGGTAGCACAGTGAGAGATTATAAAGAAGGTGCGTTTCTTTCAGTTGATATTATAAAATCACTAAACTCATTTGAAAATGAATGCCATATCTGGTTTGAAAATTTAGGCTTTAAAAAAGAAAAGACAAAGCTTGATTACATAATTGCTTTAAATCAGAATTGTATTAATGTTATTAAAGAAATAAAAAAAAGCAAATAAATAAAATATAGATTCATACTGAAAAGGTATGAAATCTTTTAGTTAATAAGAAAATTGCGATGATTATTATTAATATAAATCAGACTATATTTAGACAGGTGATGCATTATGACTGGTTCAGCGGTAAAAATTCTTGGCCTTTTATTCTTTTTAATCTCTTATTCAGTAAGTGCCGATGATTTTGAAAGAAAAGCTGATATTGAATTGCTTGAGCTGGAGTTAGAGCAACAGATAAAGTTATCTGATAAGACAGAAAACAAAACGGAAAGTAAAACAGAAAATAAAATAAAGATTGAATTAAATATTGATTCAGATCTGGCTCGAAGTGAGGAACAGAAGAAAAAAAATAAAGGTGTAAATAAAACAACTATTAATTCTACTTATAAAGTGAGGCTGGGTGTTTCAGGCGCTTATTATGAAGAATTTGAGCTGGAAGATAGTGATGAGGGAAGAATGGTTTCTAGAGCATCAGCAGAGCCTTCTCTGGATTTGCAGTCACCACATTTTTATTTCTCACCAATAGGACGATTCGGTGTTTTGTTTGAATTAGGCTATAGAAGCTTTGATTTTAATAGACAGAAAGTAGATTACTCTTTTTTCAAGACGGGTAATACAGAAAATTTAGGTACAGATGTTGATGGAAAAATTGTTTATCTAACTCCTGTACTGTTTTTTAATCCCTTTAGAAATGCCAGTCTTGACCATTCATTAGTGTTGGGTCTTGGCTTTGGCTTAAGCCATTTATCTGCAAATGGAAATATGAATTTAACAGAGAGGCCTGCTTCATCCGTTGGGGCAGATGAGAATAGAGTATTTGATTTTAGTGGTACTGGAACGATAATAAAATTTCTTGTGGACTATCAGTGGAAAAACTGGTTTGTCAGTACATCTTTTCAGGTAAATGTTTCAGATAAGAACAATGTTAATTATACCTATTCTGGGGGTGCTATCAATTTTGGCTACTCATTTAATTTATAAGTGGTTTTTAATTGATCTGAGCTGAATAATGCCATGAAAGAATATTTTATATGTTATCTATTATTCTATAAAAACCACATATAATGTACTGACAATAGATTTTATATCATTTATGATTGCTGGGATTAGATAATCAATTGCATATTAGTAATTGATTATCACAATATAAATTATTCTAAAGAAATATTTAAAGGGATGTCATGTATAAAATTAAACTATATCTTAGCCTTTTACTTATCTTACTCGTTACAGGTTGTGCTCATCCAATTATTATGAGTCCTGAGCTTTCGGCCTTGCGCACTGACAATACTACTAAAACAAAAGCAATAGCTGGCTATTACATATCATCTGCGGATAAAACTTCTCAAGTGGAAAGCAAGGGTGGTGGGGGAGATTCTGTTACATATTTCCCCTACAAAGATACTGAAGCTGCATTAAAAACAATATTGTCTAATAAGTTTTCTAAGGTTTACTCACTAAAACAGCAAACTAATGATCCGCTTGTTAAGGCTAAAAATATTAAGTTTATATTTACTCCAAAAATCACAACAGATTCACACTCAAGTTCGGCTCTTACCTGGCCGCCAACTGACTTTACAGTAATATTAACCTGTACCGCATATTCTGAAGATGGAAGAAATGTCTGGCAGAAGTCTGTTACTGGAAAAGGCCATGCAGAATATTCAGAATTTAAAGCGGATCTTTCTTTGTCTGCAAAAAGAGCTTCTCAGGAAGCGTTCAGTTTAATGATGAAAGAGATAATATCTGCCGAAGTATTTAAATAAAATAGAAAATGGATGATTCAAAATGAAAAATATTTTAATTTTAATTATATCGATAGTGATTTCTGGCTGTGCGTCTCTTGTTGCACCTAATTACACCCCATCTACTGATAATGGCAATATATTAAATGATTTGACCAGTAATAAAATTTCAGTGGGCACTTTTACTCAGGCTGGTTCTGAAGTTAATGACTTTTCCATGAGGGGTGGTAATTTAGTATCGCCTTACAACCAGTCATTTTCAGAATATCTGTCCTGGGCACTAATAGAAGAGCTTAAATTTGCTGGAATTTATGATGGTAAATCAAAAATTAGAATCTCAGGTGTATTAATTAACAATCAGGTTGAGGCAGCTATAGGAACAGGAACAGCATCAATAACAGCAAAATTTGTGGTCAGACGAAATAATAAAACTATTTATGACAAACAGGTTCTAGCTAGCCATGAATGGGAATCATCTTTTGCGGGAGCAATTGCCATTCCTGCTGCCCAAAATAATTATCCGATAGTCGTTCAAAAATTACTGAAGAATTTATTTAGTGATGAAGATTTTGTTGCTGCTGTTAGATAGAAGGCAAAACGAATATATAAAATTTTTTATAAATTAGTTTGAATCAGTATTTTTATATACTGCTGTGAATTTATAAAATGTTTTGGTGCTTTGCCCTTAAACACGTTTTTAAAAATAATATGACAACCCTAGTTTATAGCTATTTAATCTATAGAATTTAGAATTTATATGATGAGTACTTAACTTTATTGCCATGTCTTTAAAAATAGGCATGGAAATGTCTAAGCCAATATCTTTGTATCTATATGTGTCTAAGCTATTTAAATTACTTGCAATAAATTCTAATTGTGCAGAAAGATTATGGTTCTGAAGTAATAATCCGCCTTTATAACCTGTGTTTAAACTTATATCGCTTCCGTTAATGGAGTTATATGTTATGCCTGTATTAGCTAGTAAATAAACATATATTCCAGATAAAGAGGCTGCCTTACCTAAACCAATATTAATCTGATCAATGAGCTGGCCTACTGGATCTATAAATAGACGTTTTCTGGCCAACTCGAAATCCCAGGATATTTTTTTTGTATAAAATGTATCTGGTATTATTGAGGTTAATGATAATAATGTAAAATTATTTAAATATGTATCGCCACTATTTTTTTGTATAAGTGAAAAGTCTAATGCTTTAATCTCAGTTCCTTTAAAAAATCCTCCCAGAATATCATCGAAGCTATGATAAGCGCCCCTAAAACTATATTCCAAATAATCTATATTTCCTAGATTAATTAGAGTTATACCAATTCTTGAGCTTGAGTGTGACTCTTCAATTCTTACAGGTGAGATAAAATAATTATAATGTGGTGTTGTTTTTAATGTTTTAATTCGCTTCTTATTAATTTTATTAATAAGATTTAATGCATATTTCTGATTCATTGATCTGGTCTTAATCTTATGAAAAAGTAGATTTGTAGCAGCCTGTAGAATAACTTTATTTCCTTCTGTATTTTCCAATTTATCAAAAGTAATTTTATTATTTGTTAAGTCCTTAATAAGATTGATCTTTTCAGCTGGGAGCTTATTGGTCAATAACTCAAACTGTTCTATTGGAGATGGTAAATAAGAAACTGAAGAAATATAATTTTTTTTATATAAAAATCGTATGGTATCAGATGGTATGGTCATTGTAGTAAAATCTTCTCTGAACTCCAGGTCAGGAGATACTATTGCTAGTAAAGATAGTATCTGATATGAGCAGTTCTCGTCTACAAAATAATAATCTGTATATTTTCCTCGAAGCTCCCATAAGTGTAAAAGAATAAGCTGAGTATCATTTCTGGTTAGCTTTAATTTATATTCCCAGAGCTTTCTGTTCTCAATGTCAGAGTACTTCCAGCTTTTAATATAGTATGGTCTGATTGAAAAAATCCCTTTATAACTTCCTGTCAGACCATTCTTTATATATGAGAAAATATTTTCATTTGGAGGAGTTTTTGCTGAAAAATCAACGGAATAAGACAGGTTATTTTCTCTATCTTTTCTATCAAATCGTAAAAATGTATGACCAAATATTGAAGATGGATTAGATAAATAGGATGACGGGTAAATTATACTTGTGCTATCGGCTGAATATTTATTTAACCATTTATTTAGTGCTGTGCATTCAGAAAAATTATTTGTCAGAGAATGCTTAAGCTTTCTATTTATAAAGTGATATCGTGCAGGATATTTACATTTAAACTGATTGACTCCGGCTATGTCTGTAACTTTTTTAAGCTCGTTGATAGAAGCGGTTAATTCTTTTTCAGGTGAGGTTTTACCTTCTTTTGAAAGAAAGAAATTTAAATCATCTATTTCACTCAACCATTTATTATTATCAGTTTCCTGGTAATGTCCTAAAGCAAGCCATTGTGGGTCTTTATATAGAAATTGGCTTAATGCAATATCCACAATAGTTCTTTTACTAGCATTCGCACTCACAATAGAATTGAATAGTAAAAATAATCCTAAAATGATTAACAAACCAGTTTTGGTCATAGAATGTATTTCCCTATGAATAAGATCAGCTAATAGCGAATAAAGCTTAATTATTATATCATCTATTATCTGTGTGGTTATTTAAGCTTGAATGGATATTTTATAGAACGGTCAATTGGAGACTTAAAATGAAAATATTTATACTTTTAGGGGTTTTATTAACAGTCTTGTCTAGTTGTGCAACAATTGTTGATGGCAAGACTCAATCAGTTACTTTCCAGTCATCACCCGCTGGTGCTGAGGTATTAATTAATGGAACAATTATCGGAATTACGCCTTTTACTGTTACTCTAGACAGGGCTGATGGAACTCAACTAACTGTTCGTAAAGATGGTTATGAGACTGTAAGCATGGAATTAAATACAGCTCTTAATCCTACATTTTGGGGGAATATCATTATTGGTGGAGTATTTGGCTCTACAACTGATGCCGCAAGTGGTGCAAGTCGAGAATATGTTCCGGGTATACATATGATTAACTTGAGAGAGCAGGCTTCCCTTTAACACATTTAGGTTGCCTGATAATGGTTAAGACCTTTTTCCTGGGCTATATATTTCTTTTGCAGGCGTGCTCTATAAATCAACAATTAGATAAACTTAGTGATGCCTCAATTGGTGGTACTAAAAATGTTTATATAGTTGAGGAAGATGTAAGCCTTAAGCTATATATTGTACTGAAATA
>VAPL010200926.1_pt1 | contig 11428 bp, 15 predicted proteins | sample 3395061 | NCBI WGS metagenome assembly VAPL01 (sample SAMN08290444, study PRJNA428436) | hydrothermal vent metagenome | isolation source: Deep-sea hydrothermal vent chimney 2 | place: Pacific Ocean: Juan De Fuca Ridge | depth 2182 m m
AAGTTTTACGTTATGGAAAGCATTCAAAAGGACGGTCAGTTGATTTTTAACAGCAATGAGGTTTTAAAAATATGCGATGGTTCCATCTATGTACAAAATTTTGGGATTGAGTACATAGGCGAAAAAGAAAACCGTGTAGCATGGAGGGTAGCGCGTAAAAAAATAGAGAAAAAGGGGGAGATTTCACAAGATCTACCTCTTAAATATGGAGAAAAACTACCTAGCTTTGAAATTCGTGTAGAGCCTATGGAAATCTTACCCGGAAAATATAGAATAGGTTCTAGCATAGAATGTTACTCTGGAAGCGATATTCGATCATTGACAGTGTTCGGAAAATTTACTATTGATGCTAACAAAAATCTCGTACTTGACCAGGATGGTTCTAACAATACGCTCTGAGTCCGACGTCAATCCTTTTTATGCAGTTTTTGTTACCTCAGTACGTTTTTTTAATGCGAAGAGATTTAGCCTCATCATAAGGTGTTTTATCCTTCCAGCTCCGCTTAAAGCACGGCTGAACTAAAACGTTAAAATATTTACAATAAAAAAAGGAAGTGAGGCTGAAATAAATTATATCAATCAGTTTTATCAAAATTTTTAGCTACACCTTCTTACCCACACCCGAAAAAATTAACATGATGACTAAAAAAATAATCTATACCTTGTTACTTTGTATCGGTCTGAGTGGAATGTACGGATGTCAAAAATATTACGTTATGGAAACCATTCAAAAGGACGGTCAGTTGATTTTTAACAACAGTGAGGTTTTAAAAATATGCGATGGTTCCATCTATGTACAAGGTTTTGGGGTTGGGTATGTAGGCGAAAAAGAAAACCGTGTAGCATGGAGGGTAGCGCGTAAAAAAATAGAGAAAAAGGGGGAGATTTCACAAGATTTACCCCTTAGATATGGAGAAAAACTACCTAGTTTTGAAATTCGTGTAAAGCCTATGGAAATTTTGCCAGGGGAATATAGTATAGGTTCTGACATAGCATGTTACTCTGGAAACGATATTCGATCATTGAGCGTGTTTGGAAACTTTACCATTGATGCTAACAAAAATCTCGTACTTGACCAGGATGGTTCTAATAAATAGCTCCGCTTAAAGCACGGCTGAGCTAAAACGTTAAAATATTTGTGAAATGAAGGAAGTGAGGCTGAAATAAATAAATTACATCAAGTCAGTTTTATCAAAATTTTTGTCTACACCCTCTTACCCGCACCCGAAAAAATTAACCTGATGGCTAAAAAATTAATCTATGCCTTATTATTTTGTATCAGTGTCAGCGGAATGTACGGATGTCAAAAATATTACGTTATGGAAACCATTCAAAAGGACGGTCAGCTGATTTTTAAAAGTGATGAACTTTTAAAAATATGTGATGGTTCCATTTATGTGCGTAGTTTTGGGATTGAGTACATCAGCGAAATAGACCATCGTGTAGCATGGGAAATACGTAAGAAAAGAGCGAAGAAGGGAGAGGTTTCACAAGACTTACCCCTAAAGTATGGAGATAAATCACCTGGTTTTGAAATTCGTGTAAAGCCTATGGAAATCTTACCCGGAAAATATAGAATAAGTTCTAGTATAGCATGTTACTCTGGAGGCGATATTCGATCATTGACAGTGTTCGGAGAATTTACTATTGATGCTAACAAAAATCTCGTACTTGACCAGGATGGTTCTAAATAATTAACTCTAGCGGACGAGCTAAAGTGCCACTTTAACCTTTCTCTGAGCAGGACGTTGTTCCAATAAATAATCAAAATTAGTTGAAAATAAATACCTATGGATAAATTAATCATTTCAGGTGGTACGCCATTAAAGGGCGAAATTGCAATCTCTGGTGCAAAAAATGCGGCGTTACCCATACTTGCTGCCACACTGTTAGCGGAAGATCCCGTCACCATTCACAATGTCCCTCATTTGCAAGATATCACCACAACCATGAGTCTTTTAGGGCAGATGGGGGTCGGACTCACTGTAGACGAAAAATTGAGTGTGGAAGTAGATTCAAGCACGATTACAGAATTTCGGGCACCTTATGAACTGGTTAAAACAATGCGCGCCTCGATTCTTGTTTTGGGTCCCTTATTAGCTCGATTCGGTAAAGCGTATGTCTCTCTTCCTGGTGGATGTGCCATCGGCTCCCGCCCTGTCAACTTGCATATTCAGGGGTTGGAAGCGATGGGCGCACAGATCGAAGTAGAGGGCGGTTATATTCGTGCAACAGCAGATCGTTTAAAGGGCGCAAAGCTCGTACTTGATGTTGTGACCGTAACGGGAACCGAAAATTTGATGATGGCGGCAACGCTGGCTGAGGGTATAACGATTATTGAGAACGCGGCGCGCGAACCTGAAGTGGTTGATCTAGCCCATTGCCTAATTCAAATGGGCGCAAAAATAACGGGGGCCGGTACCGCCGTTATTAAAATAGAAGGGGTAGACCATCTGGCCGGCACGTCTTATACTATTCTACCTGACCGTATTGAAACAGGGACCTTTTTGGTTGGTGCAGCGATCACTGGGGGGAAAGTAAAACTAAAAAAAACCAAACCCGAGCTATTGGATGCTGTATTGGAAAAATTGCGTGAAGCAGGTGCAAAAATCACAACGGGGGATGACTGGATAGAGCTGGATATGACAGGGCGTCGTCCACGTGCAGTAGATGTCGTCACGGCACCCTACCCTGCCTTTCCGACCGATATGCAGGCGCAATTTTCAACTTTAAATGCCGTAGCGGAAGGGATTGGAGTCATTACTGAGTCCGTATTTGAAAACCGGTTCATGCATATTCAGGAACTGCAACGAATGGGCGCTGATATTCGTTTACAGGGTAATACGGCAATCAGTCATGGTGTTGAACAACTACAAGCGGCACCCGTTATGGCAACAGACTTACGGGCCTCCGCAAGTCTCGTGTTAGCCGGTTTGGTTGCAACAGGTGACACGGTCGTCGATCGGATTTATCATATTGACCGGGGCTATGAATGTATTGAGGAAAAATTAGCGCAATTGGGTGCCAACATCCGTCGCGTACCAAATTAATTAACATGAAAAACTTTCTGACTATTGCGGTCTCTAAAGGCCGTATCTACAAAGATACTCTACCGCTATTAGCCCAGGCCGGAATAGAACCTCTGGATAAAGACCCTGAGGCCAGCCGCAAGCTGATCCTGGATACCAATATCCCTGATGTTAAATTGATCATTATTCGCACCTCGGATGTTCCCACCTTTGTCGAATATGGTGCTGCCGATGTCGGCATCGCAGGTAAAGACGTATTAATGGAGTACGACGGCGACGGCTTATACGAGCCCTTAGATTTAAAAATTGCCTGTTGTAAATTAATGGTTGCCGGTTTTCCAGATACGGCAAAAAACGAGCAAAAAAGACGTTTGCGGGTAGCGACCAAATATGTGGCTTCAACCCAACGTTATTATGCGAACCTGGGGCAACAAGTAGAAATCATAAAATTATATGGTTCAATGGAATTAGCGCCGATTGTAGGTTTAGCCGACGTTATTGTTGATTTAGTGGATACCGGAAATACACTCAAAGCAAATGGTCTGGTACCCTTGGAAAGTATCGCGGCGATCAGCTCCCGACTTATTGTCAATAAAGCCTCAATGAAAATAAAACATCAGCGTGTACAGGCTTTGATTGACCGCTTGACTGAAGCCGTCGAACAGGCGCCTCGGTCATGAAACCCATTAAACGTCTTATCGCAACCGATACAGGTTTTTGGGAAGAACTGGATCAGCTATTACAGCCGGAATCCGTTGCAGATGACGCGGTAGCCCATACCGTGAAAGAAATTCTTCAAGCTGTGCGTTCGCGTGGGGACGAGGCGATTATTGAATTTACTCGCCGCTTTGATCGTTTAACCGTAACTGATTTTTCGGCTTTGGAAATTGACTTGACACGTCTGGCACAGGCTGCCGAATCCGTTCCTCGCGATGAATTTTCCGCACTGCAATATTCGGCCGAACGATTGCGACTGTATCATGAGCGGCAACGCAGCGAGAGTTGGTCATATACCGAGGCTGATGGTACTTTATTGGGACAAAAAATCACGCCATTGGATCGAGTCGGCTTGTATGTACCCGGCGGTAAAGCCGCTTATCCCTCTTCGGTATTAATGAACGCCATTCCTGCTCGTGTTGCTGGCGTGAAAGAACTGATTATGGTTGTGCCAACGCCCGATGGAATTGTGAATGACATGGTTTTAGCGGCCGCACATATTGCGCAAGTCGATAAAATATTTACAATTGGCGGTGCACAAGCCATTGCTGCTCTGGCCTATGGAAGCGAATCGGTACCACAAGTCGATAAAATCGTTGGTCCAGGAAATAGCTATGTCGCCACGGCTAAAAAAATGGTTTTTGGCACAGTCGGTATTGATATGATTGCCGGGCCGTCAGAAATCCTGATTGTTTGTGATGGTCAAACAAATCCGGACTGGATCGCCATGGATTTATTTTCTCAAGCAGAACATGATGAAGATGCGCAGTCTATTTTGGTCTCAACGGATGAAAAATTTCTCGACCGAGTGCAAGACAGTATCGCTCGCTTATTGCCAACCATGGAACGCCAGAAAATTATAGAAGCTTCGCTGGCTTCCCGTGCCGCGTTGATTTTTGCCCCTGATCTGGAAGTTGCAGCAGAGATTGTTAATGTGATAGCACCCGAACATCTAGAGTTATCTGTTGATGATCCGCTCGCATTAAACGAAAAAATACGTCATGCGGGCGCTATTTTTATGGGTCGCTATACCGCCGAGGCCATAGGGGACTATGTCGCGGGATCTAACCATGTATTACCCACATCACGAACGGCTCGGTTTTCATCGCCATTAAGCGTTTATGATTTTCAAAAACGTTCCAGTTTGATTATGTGTTCGCCCGATGGCGCCCAGACACTGGGGCGTTATGCTGCCGTTTTAGCGCGCAGTGAAGGTTTGACGGCACACGCAAGATCAGCGGAATACAGGTTAAAAAAATGACAAAAAGACAAGCTACGGTATCGAGAAATACGCTGGAGACACAAATCGAAATCAGTATCGACCTGGACGGTAAAGGTACCACTCATTTTGACACTGGTGTGCCCTTTCTTGAACATATGCTGGATCAAGTGGCTCGTCATGGTGTCTTTGATTTATCGGTAAAAGCACAAGGTGATTTACATATCGACGCCCACCATACCGTCGAAGATATCGGCATTACCTTGGGTCAGGCCTTTGCAAAAGCATTAGGCAATAAAGCAGGGTTATGTCGTTATGGACAAGCCTACGTGCCATTGGATGAAGCGCTATCAAGAGTAGTTTTGGATTTGTCAGGTCGACCGGGGATTCAATATCACGTCGATTATAAGCGGTCTAATATAGGTGATTTTGAAACAGACTTATTATTGGAGTTTTTCAATGGTTTCGTTAATCACGCCGCCGTAACACTTCATATTGATAATATTATAGGGAAAAATGCACATCATATTGCCGAAACTATATTTAAGGCATTTGGCCGAGCATTACGTCAAGCCGTGACGATTGATGAACGGCAACAGGGTGCCTTGCCCTCGACCAAAGGACAACTATAAATGTAACGACTCAGCTCACCCCTGAAATCCGCCATTTCAGAGTTTACCCTCAAGGGGCACCTGGTAAAAATGATCATTTACACTTGTAAACTCACATTTTTTGCCTTGAACTGACAACAGGGGCAATCTGAGCAGTTACTACTAACTTTGACTACTCGCTGAGTAGTTATATATTATTTAAAATGCAAGATGAAAAAAGTAGCGATTATTGATTATGGTATGGGGAATTTACACTCGGTAACGAAAGCCTTGCAAAAGGTGGCACAGAGTAGCAATGACCATTACAAAATTTGTGTGACAGCGGAACCCGAGGTGTTAGCCGCAGCGGATCGCATCGTCTTTCCCGGTGTGGGCGCCCTTGAGGATTGCATTCAAGTTTTGCAACAGCACGGGTTGGACGAGGTGATCCGAACCTGTATTAAACAAAAGCCTGTGCTGGGCATTTGCTTAGGGATGCAAGCCTTGTTTGATTCCAGCGAAGAGAATGGGGGCACACTGGCTTTAAGTATTCTTTCGGGAGAGGTGCTGCGTTTTACTCAACCACGAACAGAGTCTATTAAAATACCGCACATGGGTTGGAATGAGGTGCAGCAAATCCAGCCGCACCCACTATGGCAAGGTATTAATGATATGAGCCGTTTTTATTTTGTACATAGCTATTACGTCAAACCGGACGATAAGAAAATTGTGACCGGCGAAGTGAATTATGGCCAAACTTTTGCGGCGGTTATTGCACAAGATAATATATTTGCAGTGCAATTCCACCCTGAAAAAAGCCAACAATGTGGTTTAAAATTATTAGAGAATTTTTTAAATTGGACTATCTAGAGGTTGAGTCATGTTATTAATTCCCGCAATCGATCTAAAGGATGGCAAGTGCGTGCGTTTACGCCAAGGTCGAATGGATGATGAAACGGTTTTTTCTGACGACCCAGTGACGGTCGCTCGCCGTTGGGTTGCGGCTGGGGCGAGAAGACTGCATTTAGTCGACTTAAATGGTGCCTTTGCAGGGCATCCAGTCAATGGTGAGGTCATCCGTGACATCGTCGCTGCCTGCCCTGATATACCCGTTCAGGTCGGCGGTGGCATTCGTGATGATGACACGATTCAAAGCTACCTTGAGTTTGGGGTGCAGTACGTCATATTGGGTACAAAAGCGGTGAGCGCGCCCCATTTTGTCGCTGATGTTTGTGTCGAATTTCCCGGTCATATCATCATCGGCCTTGATGCAAAAAATGGCAAGGTCGCGATAGATGGCTGGTCCAAACTGTCCCATCATGACGTGATGGATATGGCCAAGCATTTCGAAGATGATGGTGTAGAAGCCATTATTTATACGGATATATCAAGAGATGGCATGATGTCAGGAGTCAATATTGAAACGACTAAAACACTCGCTCAAGGTTTACAAATTCCTGTTATTGCCTCGGGAGGCATCACTAATCTTGACGATATTGTGGCGCTTTGCGAAATTGAAGAAGACGGGGTGATGGGGGCCATTATGGGGCGAGCGCTTTACGAAGGCACCATCGACTTAACCGAAGCCCAAAATCTGGCTGATCGTAAGGAATAAAACAGTGGGTTTAGCCAAACGTATTATCCCTTGTCTCGATGTTGATAAAGGGCGAGTTGTCAAAGGCGTTAATTTTGTTGCTATCCGCGATGCCGGTGACCCGGTTGAAGTTGCGCGGCGATATGATGAGCAAGGTGCAGATGAACTGGTTTTTCTTGATATTACAGCAAGCCATGAAGATCGGGATACCTTATGTCATGTTGTTGAGGCAGTAGCCGGTCAGGTGTTCATTCCGCTCACCGTGGGTGGCGGAGTACGAACGTTGGAGGATGTACGGACGCTGCTGACAGCAGGTGCAGATAAAGTCGGCATTAATACTGCGGCCGTCACCCATCCAGAATTTGTTCGGGAGGCCGCACAGCGTTTTGGCTCCCAGTGTATTGTTGTGGCCATTGACGCGAAACAAGTGGCTGACGCCCGTTGGGAAATTTTCACCCATGGCGGACGTAAAAAAACAGGCCTGGATACCGTAGCCTGGGCGAAAAAAATGGCCGAGTATGGTGCCGGCGAAATTTTGCTCACCAGTATGGACAGAGATGGTACCCGCGACGGTTTTGATCTAGCCTTAACAAGAACCGTCTCTGAAGCCGTAGACATTCCCGTTATTGCATCAGGCGGCGTGGGCCATCTTGATCACCTGGTTGAAGGGGTTGTTGAAGGCAAGGCGGATGCGGTTCTGGCTGCCAGTCTATTCCATTTTGGTGATGCCACCGTAGCGGAGGCAAAACAAAGGATGCAACAAGCCGGTGTTGAGGTACGCTTGTGACAGGCGCATTGTTTTGAGCAAAACTACAGACTGGCTTGATGCCGTTAAGTGGAACAATGAGGGTTTAGCTCCCGTCATCACTCAAGAGAGCAGTACGGGCAAAGTGCTGACACTGGCCTGGATGAATCGCGAGTCTTTAAAAAAAACTCAAGAACTGGGGCAAGCTGTTTATTGGTCTCGTTCAAGGCAAAAATTATGGCAAAAAGGCGAGCAGTCTGGCCACGTTCAGCGGATCAAGGAGATTCGCCTGGATTGCGATTGTGATGCCTTGTTACTGAGCGTAGAACAGGTCGGTGGTATTGCTTGCCATACTGGGCGGCATGCTTGTTTTTTTTATGGTCTGGAGCACGATGCCTGGGTAACAAAAGAGCCGGTACTAAAGTCACCTGAAGAAATTTATAAAACCTGATTGCGATTAATTCAAAGTATCGCGGCGAAGAGGATTAAATAAGCATGAATGGTGTTTTAAAACGCTTGGCCGATGAACTGGAACAACGCAAAGGCGCATCACCTGACGAATCCTACGTCGCTAGTCTATACGCTGCTGGACTGGATAAAATACTAAAAAAAGTAGGTGAAGAAGCAACCGAAACAGTCATTGCAGGCAAAGGGGGCAATAATGACGAACTAACCGCTGAAATGGCGGATTTGTGGTTTCATTGCCTCGTTTTATTAGCGCATCGTCAGTTACGACCCGAAGACGTATTAGACGAGCTAGATCGTCGTTTCGGAGTCTCAGGCCATATTGAAAAAGCTTCGCGCAAATAAATTCGCCTGATCTTCTTATAAAACAATCACTTTTCTACGTTAGGTTGATAAAAGCTGATCATGATATACTTTCTCGCAATAAAGATTTAAGTTAGGAGAACAACATGGGTGGCATAAGTATTTGGCAATTACTGATTATATTGGTCATTGTTTTACTGTTATTTGGAACCAAAAGATTACGTAGCATAGGCACTGACCTCGGCGGTGCGGTGAAGGGGTTTCGTGAATCAATCAGCAAAAGAGATGATGAAAAACCAGAAGATGCAAAAATCATTGACGATGAACAAGAACGCGTCATTAATGGTGAAGTTTCGAACAAAGAAAAAGATACGGTGTCGCGTTAGGAATGAGCACGGAATAACTTCCTTCCCGTTTTAGCGCTCTAATTTGATTTTTCGTTGGACATTCTGATTGCCTACAGAAATGTAGGCAAGGGGCGTGAGCAGGAATACGGAAGCTTTGAAAAAAACGCAGCTCTAGCCGAGCTAAAGTGAGTATTTTTTGATTACGAGGAGTCGAAGCAGAGATGCTAAAAGGGGAACTTATTTCGTATCCATTCCTTAGTGTGATATTTCATGCTTGATATCGGTTTTTGGGAAATAGCGGTTATTGGTGTCGTGGCACTCATCGTCGTGGGGCCTGAAGAGTTTCCTGTGATGGTTCGCAATGTAACACGTAGCATTGCGAAATTACGAAATATGATGGGCGCAGTAAAATCAGATTTATCTCATGAAATAGACAAAGTAGAAGAATTAAAACGACTGATAGCAGAAGAAGCAAAAATTGCTGAAATGCAAGAAGTTATGAATGATATCAATGGCACTGCCGTACCCAGACAATCGCAGACTCAGACAGTAGTGACTAAAAAAGTAGATGAAAAACCCCCATCATCAAGGCCCCCTGAAACAGCGTCGAAATAATGTATGGCTAAACAGATTGCTGGGTAAAAATAAACGCCCCCCTCCCCCCAATCAGCAAGCTTTCGTTACCCATTTGATCGAACTGCGTGATCGACTGCTACGTATTTTAGTTGCCGTATTAATCGTTTTTTTGTGTTTGATGCCTTTCGCAAATGACTTGTACCTGCTTTTGTCAAAACCCTTAATGTCAGCCATGCCTGAGGGGGCAACAATGATCGCAACTGAAGTAGCTGCCCCTTTTCTCACCCCCTTCAAATTTGCCTTGGTCTTTGCCATCTTTCTAACTGTTCCCGTTTTTTTACATCAAATGTGGGCCTTTATTGCTCCGGGTTTGTACAAAAAAGAACGGAAATTAGTTTTACCCCTGCTGTTAGTGAGCACAGTACTTTTTTATTTAGGTGTGCTCTTCGCATATAGCATCGTTTTTCCATTGGTCTTTAGTTTTTTAACCAGTGCAGCACCTGAAGGTGTAGCCGTGATGACCGATATTAGTCGCTATTTAGAATTTGTTATCAAGTTGTTTTTTGCCTTTGGCTTGGCGTTTGAAGTCCCGATTGTCACCTTTGTTGTCATCTGGGCGGGAGTGACAACCGTCGATGCGCTATCCAAAAAACGACCTTATATTATTATTGGTGCGTTTATTTTAGGCATGTTTTTAACTCCGCCTGATGCGATTTCGCAAACTTTACTGGCTATTCCCATGTGGTTACTCTTTGAGCTGGGTTTACTTGCTGCCCGTAAATTTGTACCCGCTAAAAATCAGAACGAAGACACATCAAGCTGAGTTTTTAGCCCACTCAAGGTCAACAAAATTAAACAGTTCATTATCAGCAAGATGTGAAGCGGTGACATTTTGCATAGACTTGAAAATGTTATCAACACGCCCTGGTGTTCGCTGCTCCCACTCTGCCAACATTTGTTTGATTTTTTGTCGCTGTAAGTTTTTTTGCGAACCACAGAGATTGCAAGGAATAATCGGGAAAGCCATAATGGCTGAAAAACGTTTGATGTCTTTTTCTCGACAATAAGCCAGCGGTCGAATCACAATATTTTTTTTATCATCAGAAATTAATTTAGGCGGCATACTTTTCAAGCGCGAACCATGGAACATATTTAAAAACAGCGTTTCAACCATATCATCGGCATGATGCCCTAACGCGACTTTGCTTGCCCCTAATTCTTGTGCGGTGCGGTAAAGAATACCCCGGCGCAAACGTGAACACAGTCCACAGCTTGTTTTCCCTGAAGGAATTTTATCTTTGACTATGCTGTAGGTATCCTGCTCAACGATTTTGTATTCAACGCTCAGTGACTCAAGATATTCCGGAAGTATCGTCTCAGGAAAACCCGGTTGTTTCTGATCCAGGTTCACCGCAATAATAGAAAACTGAATCGGTGCAACTTTTCGCAGATGCAACAAGGTATTTAACATCGTATAAGAATCGGCACCACCAGACAAACAGACCATCACCTTATCGCCATCGGTAATCATGTTGTAATCAACAATCGCTTTTCCTGTATTACGGTAGATTCGCTTTTGCAGTTTATTGAAGCTGTATTTTTGAGACTCAGAAAGAGAGGCTATTTTCATTTTATATTATTTTATTTTTTTTGCAGGCACAGCTTGCCATACTCCGCCGGTTGAAAAACATGGCCATGCTCATTTTATACCCGTGGCGTTTGAGATTTAGGCATAACCCGCTATAAAGCGAAGGCAAGGCTACAGACTCTAACACCAAATACACTCACCGCCAATGCGCCAACAAGTCCCAGCAAAGTCAAACTGAAAAATTGACTAGCATCA
>VAPL010064780.1_pt1 | contig 11426 bp, 7 predicted proteins | sample 3395061 | NCBI WGS metagenome assembly VAPL01 (sample SAMN08290444, study PRJNA428436) | hydrothermal vent metagenome | isolation source: Deep-sea hydrothermal vent chimney 2 | place: Pacific Ocean: Juan De Fuca Ridge | depth 2182 m m
GGTTCCAGAGCACAATTGTTTCTAATATTAGAAACAATTGTGCTCTGGAACCCATTCTTGATTTAGGATTATTGAAGCGGGTTTTGTTTCAGCAATGTCTCGGCGGTAAAGTAAGCCAGATCGTGAAATAATTTTTCGGCCCTGGCTTCTTGTTCGTCTTCATCAAGGTGTAAATGCCGCTCGATCTGTGCCTCGATTTTGGCAATCGCATGCGGGTCGGCTGTTGGGCGGAGAGACTCAAACAGGCTTTTATGGGCGGCTTTACGCTGCATGACTTCCAGGCCATCAAGGATCTGACGATGGGCGGTGCCTTCCCAGATGGAAAGAATCATGGCCTCGCGGAACCCGCGTTCCACCGGATACTCGGCGAGCACGCCCAGTCCACCGTGGACCTCCATGGCCCATTTGCAGGTCTGGGCGGCAAACTCTGCGGTCCAGTATTTGGCCAGATGAGCAAGCAAGCGGAACAGGTGGTACTGTTCATCGTAAGGCGGAGTCTGTTGCCACACCGCGTTCAGTGTTTGTGCGGTTTTGCAGGCGAGCGCCATCGCCAGTTGCAAGCCGTGACGGCGTTCGCGAAACTGTTGTTGCAACAGCGGATGTTCGATGATGGGCTTGCCGAAGGCCTGCCGTTGACGGGCGAACTTTGTTGCTTCGGCAATCGCACGTTGTGCCAGCGCCACGCTTGCAATGCTGTTGGCAACGCGGGATATATTCAAAACTTCAAGGATCAGATAGACGCCCTGCTCGCGGTCGCCCAGCAGCCATGCCTCACTGTCGCGCAGCTCGATCTCCCCGGTGGGGACAGAGCGCGTGCCGATTTTGTCCTTGATGCGGCGAATCGTATAGTTAAGCTCGCCGTTGTCTTTTAGTCGCGGCAGCAGAAACAGCGCCAGTCCGCGAACGTTGCGCGGCGCACCCTCGGGACGTGCCGCGACCACGGCCAGATCGGCACCGAGGTTACTGGCAAAGTATTTGTCGCCGTTGAGCTGCCAGCGGTCGCCCTGTTCATGCGCCGTGGTTTCAACATTGGCCCCCAGATCAGAACCGCCCTTGATTTCGGTCATCCAGGTGGCGCCCTGCCAGACTTTGTCATCGGTTCGCAGCAATTGCGGCAGAAAGCGCGCCTTGAGAGTTTCGCTGCCGTATTTTTCCAGCGGCACTGCTGTGGCGAGCGATACGGTGTAAGGGCAATAGACCCCGGGATCATGGAAGGCGGTGATAAAGCCGATGCGGTAAAAGGGTAACACGGTGTTTTGTTCGAATACGCGGGAGATAATGCCCTCGCGGTAGCCTTTGCGAAGCATGGTCCAGTAGTCGGGGGAATAACAGACCTCATCGATCCGGATGCCGGCACGGTCGAACATGCGCAACCAGGGTGTGCCTGCCCGGTCCACGGCCTCCGAAATAACCTGCCCCCGCGTTGCCCACCAGTGTGCATAGGCAGCCAATGCTGCTGGGCTGGGAATATCACCCAAGCTGTCACCAAGAAAGGCCAGCGGTGTTGTGAATTGTTCAGACTTTTCCACGCAAATTTTCCATCCTTATACTGCCCGCCGCGCCAGCACCTTTTAATGCATGCATAATAGCCCATCACTTGCTGTTAACAGTTAGCACCATTCTGACTTATTGTCATAATTGGTCAACGGACACTTTTTATCTTTTATTTATTCACTTATTTTAAAGTATAGCTCCTTGGTGTAGCACATAGGTCAACACCGGTTGTTGCTGTGCTTAAATATAAAAGAATCGGGCTGTTGTAGTATGTCACAAACACAAGTATTGTTTTATTTTATAGGACTAACTATAACCCCTGTCGTCATTCGCATCGAATACGACCAAGGATCAGTTTGCTATAGTATTAAAGAGGTCAATCGCGCATTTGTCGACCCAAAAATACGCAACAAGGGGAAGGGACATTAAAGATCATAGCGCTAATCAACACGCTGTCGCCGCAGCAGGACGCCTGATTCTGCAACAGGTTTTGGCCGATTACCGCGGGCCAGTTGCAGTGCGGCTATGGAATGGAGGACTGGCTGTGGGGCGTAAGGACGCACGGTGCACTGTGATTTTCAACCAGCCCGCGGTATTGCGCAGTTTGGTTCTGCGTAGGAACATGGTGCATTTGGCCGAAGATTATTTGGCGGAAGAAGCCGATATCGAGGGCGATGCCGAACTTCTGTTTGACTTGGTGTCCTATCTGCGGGATTTAGTTCTGCCCTGGCCAACCCGATTACGCGTGATGCGCCAGGCCTTCGGTCTGCCACGCCATCATCGGCAGGAGATCACGCAAACTAAATGCGCTGGACCAGCCGAACAGCATAATACCAAACAGAGCATCGCCCACCATTACGATGTCGGTAACGATTTCTATCGCTTATGGCTGGATAAGGAAATGGTTTATTCTTGCGCCTATTTTTCCAGTGCCGATCAGACACTGGACGACGCCCAGCAGGACAAACTGGATTATATTTGCCGCAAGATGCGTCTGACGCCGGGCCAGACTCTGCTGGATATCGGTTGTGGGTGGGGCGCCCTGGTCTGTTGGGCGGCGCGACAGTATGGGGTGAAAGCACACGGCATTACGCTCAGTGAACAGCAGGCCATTTACGCTCGTGAGCGGATACACAAAGAAGGCCTGAAAGGCCAGGTCACTGTTGAATTGCGGGATTACCGTGATTTAGCCGATGACATCCACTATGACCGGGTGGTGAGTGTTGGCATGTTTGAGCACATTGGGGTCAGCAACTTTCCACGCTATTTTGACGTCATTAAGCGGGTGTTGGCGCCGGGTGGATTGTTTCTCAATGACGGCATCACCAACGATACCGGTTGGCAGGATACGCCCATTACCCGCTTCATCAACAGTTATGTTTTCCCGGACGGTGAACTGGCGCGCATCAGCAACGTCATCAATGCCATGGAAGAGGCCGGTTTTGAAATTATCGATGTGGAAGGACTGCGTCGCCACTATGCGTTGACCTTACGCTGCTGGGTCAAGGCGCTGCAGGCGAACAGGGCGCGGGCAGTTGATATCGTGGGTGAGGCGACCTATCGGGTGTGGCGTCTGTATATGGAAGGTTCTGCCTACTATTTTAACGAGGGCAGCATAAATATTTTCCAGGCGCTGGCCGGACATGACCGGGAACCGTTGACCGTCGGTCTGAGGCGTGACGATTTGTATGAAAAAGGTTGCGAATGCTGGCCTGCGTGTTCAGATATTGCCGATAAGACATAGGGGGCCAGTTTAAAGTAGGGGGCGCCGAGGACTTAAGCAGTCAGGGGGTCAGAGAACAATACTTTTTAATATTAGAAAGTATTGTTCTCTGACCCTGTATTTTCGCCATTCTAAAACGGGAATTTGTCACATTGATTTGTCCAATCTTACCTAGTTATTTTTAACTCGATAGTTAAAATATTTTTGGTATTGACTAAAAACACATTTCAAAATAAATAAATAAAGAAAAAAATAAAATCTTGTAGGGTATAGGGTGTTTATTCTTTCTATTACTCGCGAATGGATGGAGGGAACGATGAAAACAAGAATGACCTGGATGGGAATGCTGCTGCTGCTGAGCGCATGCGCTCCACCGATACACGATGACCCGGACGCTACAGATCAGGTGGCCAATGCCAATGCATTGTGGGCGGGTAGCAAGGATGGCCACTTTGAGGGCAAACACAACGATTTCATTGATGACTTGATGCTCAATGGAAATACTGCAACAGGTGGCAGTCTTGACGGACTCGTTTATTCTCAGGCTCCAGGATGTGCTGTAGGAGTGCTAAAGAATGGTCAAATCACCTACCTGCAATCCTATGGCTATGCCAATGAATCGACGGATTGGACGCTCGATACAATGGCGCCTGTGGCGTCCATATCAAAAACTTTCACTGCAATTGGTGCCATGAGAATGGTTGAGGAAGGATTGGTTGAGCTTGACGAACCCATTCAGACTTACCTTGGTAGCACAGGTGAGTTTGCCGGACTGACACTGGATGACTTGCTGAGTCTGGACGCAGGAATTCCCGAAGGAGCTCCAGACTGGACAGTTGAACCATCCTGTCCAGCCTCAATGCCTGCCTCAGCAAGCACTGACTGGTGTCTGAGCCACCCGCGTGTGGCTTTTGATGCCGTCAAGGATGACATTACACTCGGCCCACAAGCCGATAAATATGCCAATATCAGCTTCATGGCAGCTGGCGCTGTCATAGATCAGGTCAGTTACGATTCGCCCGATATACAGAGCGATCATCAGGGCTACGAACCATGGTTATGGCATCAGCTCGGTCACTGGGCCGACGATTACAACGTTGATGGTGAGTTAACCACATTGGCCTTGGTGCACTCCTGGCGAGATGGTGATATATCCCCCTACGCTCGAGGCTATGATTGCAATGGAAGCTGCGGTAATGTGCCCCCCGAAGCATTTGCATGGGATGCAGCGGGTAGTCATGAGGGTTGGTGGGGACCAGCAGGAGGATGGACGATGACAATTGGCGATTTGGCTCGATTTGTGGCCTTGATAGATAACGAATCTGTGTTGTCGAATGCGTCCTGGAACACCATGTTCACCAAGCGCACAAATGTATTCGACGCAGTAACTGGACTGGACTATGGGCTCGGTACAATCGTCGAGAACTGGGACTTTGTAAGTTGGAATGAAGACATCGTCTGGCACGGTGGCGACCTGCTGGGACATTCTAGTGTGTGGTTTTACTCCAAGTTTGGCAGTACAAGTTATGGCGTAGCAATCCAGTGCAACAGTAATGGTGGCGAGGCCAGAGGTTTCGGCCTTAGAGCCTATGCAGGTGCGATTGTTGATTATGCGCGTGCAGGTGGAGATATATACCCTGAGATAGATGTTGTCATCGGTTTTGCCACATCTGGCCAGGTACAAGGTGAGTACGTGGTGGATTCAGGCATGACAAACCTGATCAGCCCATCCAGTCTGCACCTACCCTGGGCCATGGACGAAGATCTGATTTTGAGAGTTTACGAGGTGGATCAGGATGTCATTCAATTGACGCTTGAGCAGCGTGATGTATCGGCGCCACTGCGCAGTAATGGTGATGGTAACATTCAGAAACTGGGAAGTGACAATTATACGCCAATGCGATTTTTCCGAACCCAGCCTACTGACATTGACCTCAACAGCAAAACGGGTCAACTCAAACTGATTGATGCCAGCCTTGATATTGGGTTTGCTAAAAACGCATCTCACCTGGCAGAGAATCGCATCAGTGCCTTGATTGATCTTGCCGATCTGCAACGTAACGGTGCTATCAAAAGCTGGTCTCGGCTGTGTCGCATTGCAGAGCAGGAAGATGACGTCTCCTGTGTTCCTTGCACAAGCTCCAAAGCAACCTGCTTGCCCGTTGAATACGAATTTCAGGCAACACGTCTGCGAGACACAAGGAGAGATTAATTAACGAATTTGAGCAGGACATCTGGTTAACAGAACGGTGTCCTGTTCAATGAAAAATCAGAAAATCAGGGTCAGCCATTAGCAGTTTCTTGTCAACCAGGCAAACGAAAATAATTCATTGCTAACGCAACAAATAAAATATTTGTAATGTTATTTGTAAAAACAAGTGTTGCATCCGTATTTTCAAGCTCAAGATGTCGAAACAAGTCCGCACCCGTCACCGTTTTTTGCTCCTGCAAAAATGGCATACACGACATCCCTGTCGCTAAGCCATCAGGATCTAGGCAAAACCAAATAACCGTTTTACCCTTAACCCCATTTCAGGGTCCCAGAAAATCGTAGGTACCCAAACGTATCCATTCCTATTCGATGAAATGAACCCTCATCGGTAACAGATCTATGGCTACAACAACGTCGTGTGTTGCGCCAACCCCTTTTTGGCTCACGTTTGAGGCGACCTTGCATAAAAAAATCTCACGCTACAAAATAAGACGTCGCGATCACTTCCAATCAGGTCTAGTGGTTAATACCAACCCCATAGTGGTTTCATGATCGCAACGAAACTTTAAAAATTATTCATTATGTAAATGCCTTGTTAACATCAAATTCAACATTGTCGCGTATAACGTAATAACGTGCGCGAGCAAGTTTGTGGGCTACCGCTTTAATGGCAATCACTTTTTTTGTTTTAGCACACTTACGTTGATAAAAGCCTTTGATTGTATCGCTATAACGAATTGAAAAATGCGCGGCTTCTACAAAGGCCCAGGCTAAATACTTGTTGCCGTTTTACGATTATTTTCTCCTTTTTTTTATCGTTACTCATTCTTTTGCTTTGCACGCAGCGCGCATAAGAGGCGAAGTTATCCATCTTATTAAAGCGACTGATGTCCCCCGTTTCAAGCATAATAGTGAGTGCCAGTATTTTTCCGATTCCCTGCCTTTACTTATGTCAATCAATCCTGTAGCGAAGCGGCTGGACAGTGTCCCGGACTCATTTGCTACCGACGCTACCGCCCCGGCCAAACGTTACTCTATCGGATCATTTTCTCCCACTTGACAAGCACGTTGCATTCCCGTCAAATCAAGAGGCTGGGGCAGTATTTTTCGCATTCGCGCAGGAGGTAACCCGACATGGAAAGACACACGATGCCGCAACAACAAATGATGCGCTGGCTAAAATTCCTGCTACCTGCAAGCATTCTGTTGTTATCTGCCTGTACGGAATCCGGTGGGTCCGGGGCCACTACAACCCGTTATACATTAACGGTCAGCACGGGTGTCAACGGCAGTATTTCCAGTTCACCAGGCGGCATTTCCTGCCTCGCCAGTTCCGAATGTTCGGCAGAGTTCGATGAAAACGCCACCGTCACACTTACCGCCATACCCGATACTGACTATCAGCTCAATGTCTGGGGTGGCGACTGTAGCGGTTCAACAGGCTGCGCAGTCAACATGGTGGCTAACAGAAGTGTCTCTGCATCGTTTGCGCAAATCCAGAGCACAGCCACCCCGGCAGACAGCTATTTTTCCCTGGCTGTCACTGAAAACTCGCTCAACCACACGGGCGCGAGAATTCTTTTGCTCGATTTCATGGAGACCGCACCCACTGTCGGTGCTGGCCCAGGCAATGTCGTCATTTCACCGCGTATCACCAACAGCAGTATTACTACCGATGGTGACAGCGCAGATTGGGACAGCGCCAACCTGACTACAGTCAAAGGCCTGGTGCAAAACAATTATCCTCTGAGTCAGTTCATCGATGCCGTCACTACCGATATTACTGTCGGCTCCGCTTGGGATGATGATTACCTTTATTTCTTGGTTCAGTGGGAAGACGCTGGCCACACGCAAAGCACGCAATACCGAAAATGGATTTATGGTGATCAGGGCAACGGTGAAACTGGCTGGACAGCAAAGGTTCACACTGGCATCAGCTCCGGCAGCCCGAATGAATTTGCCGTTAACGCCGGCCATGTGCTCGCGGGCAGCGAGGACGAAGACCGTGTATACCTCATGTTTCCGATCACCGACAGCGAAAATGCATTTGTGGCCAACGGACTGGGTTGTGCAGCGTTCTGTCACAGCAACCTTATCGCAGACAACCCCTTCCAAAACTATACCGGCACCGATGTCGCCGTTATGCACACCAATAACAGCGGTGACAGTGCTGATGTCTGGCAGTGGCAATCCAGCCGGGCCGGGTCCGCAGGTGTTGCCGATGACATGCTGCTCGCCTATTCATCCACAAACGACAGCAGCTTTGCTGCCGATGCAGGGGATCCCGCGTATACCGATAACGTCCTTAACAGTAACCCCGCCTTCATGCATACCAGCGGGCTGGCTTATACCGGTGATGTTCTTCTGCAAGCACAAGCCGTCGCATTCAGCGGTACCCCAACCACAGGCAATCAGATACCCGCAGTCATCGCCCAAACGCCAAGCAGTAGTCGGGCCGACATCACATCCAGTGCGTCCTACGACCCTGTAAGCAGGCGCTGGACTGTGGAATTCCGCCGCCTGCGCGACACGGGCAATGCAGACGACAAGCAGTTTATTCCCGGGGCGGATGCACAACCCCTGACTACCCCCGTCATTACGTCCACGGACACAGCAGCGGGAAGCACGCTCTACGTAAACCTTTGTGAAAGTTGCCATGGGACTAATGGCATAGGCAGTCTTGCTGGCAATAGCTGGCAGTACCCGCGCATACAACGCGCATCGGGTTCTTTGATATTAAAGGCCATACAGAAGGTACCTGTCATGAGTGGCATTAACATCACCCATCAGGAAGCGGAGGATATTGCCGCCTTCCTGCAAGACCAAAGCACATTCTCCGCAACCTACCGTCTGGACACCGTTATTTCCGGCGTTACGGATCCCCCTTCTGGCACCGTTACCAGCGGTCAGCCGGGGATCACCTGTCCGGGTACTTGCAATTACAATTTTCTGCCGGGATCATCCATCACCCTGAACGCGAACTACGTCGACGGTTACACGTTCTCCGGCTGGAGCGGTGTAAGCTGTAACGAAGACTCGCAAACCGGGGTCGAATGTTCGTTTGAGCTTAACAGTGGGCAAAATGTTACCGCCAGCTATACGCCTACTGCGGTCAGCTACACATTGACCGTTAGCGCCGGGGCCAACGGCAGCGTATCCAGTTCACCCGCCGGCATCGCCTGCACACCCGATTGTACGGTACAGTTTAGCGAAAACGCGGCCGTCACACTCACGGCCATACCCGATATTGGCTATCGACTTGAAGCCTGGAGTGGTGATTGTACCGGTTCAGCGGGCTGTAGCGTCAACATGTCGGCTGACAGAAATGTCACCGCAGCTTTTGCGCAGATTCAGGCAACGGCCACGCCCTGCGAGGTCAACGGTCCACCACCCGCCATCCCGGATATTTCCGTACAGGAAATCGTCACCGGATTGTCTGATCCGGTACATGTCACCAACGCAGGGGACGGAACCGGTCGACTGTTCATCGTCGAACAACGGGGAACCGTACGCATCGTCCAGAATGGAATTCTGCTGGCAGGCAATTTCCTGGATATTCAGGATCGTGCTCGCAACAGCGGCGAAATGGGATTGTTGAGCATTGCCTTCCACCCTGACTTCGCAAATAATGGACGCTTCTTCGTAAACTATGTCTCAGATACCAGCGAGCCAAACTCACAATGCACCGCCAGTAACCGGTGTACTATCGTTTCCGAATTCACTATCGGTACCACCGCAATCCTGGAGAGCAGCGAGAGAATCATCCTTGAAATCGCCCAACCTTATAGCAATCATAACGGTGGACAACTTGCCTTTGGCCCCGAAGCAACCCCCTATCTCTATATTGGCATGGGCGACGGTGGCGATGGAGGAGACCCGGATGGTTATGGGCAAGACCTCACCACCCTGCTGGGCAGCATGTTACGTATTGACATCAACAACAAAGACAGCGGCCTGGAATACGCAATTCCTGCTGATAATCCCACATGGTCTGGTGTTGTTGATGTACGCAGGGAAATTTGGGCTTACGGCCTGCGCAACCCCTGGCGCTTCAGCTTTGACCCGGTAACGGCTGATCTTTACGCTGCGGATGTCGGGCAGGTCATGCGAGAAGAAGTGGACATTATCAAAAAGGGATTAAACTACGGTTGGAGAGAAGTGGAGGGTGACGTCTGCTACGTCAATGGCTGTGATCTCACTGCCTATGAACCGCCCATCATCGCCCCGCCCAGAGGTGATGGTTGGTTTTCAATTACTGGCGGCATGGTATATCGTGGCGCGGACATTCCGGATTTATGTGGTGTTTATTTATACGGAGACTATGTTGCCGACTACCTGCGAGGCCTGCGTTACGATGGTGTTAATAGCTACTCGGAAGAACGGTCGTTCAGCCCTACCGTCAACAACCTGAGTTCTTTTGGTTATGACGAAAACTATGAGGTCTATGCGTTGAACAGAGGCAATGGGCGTTTGTACAAGATAGTCCCGCCATAGGCCACCTGTACCAGGTATCGAAGGGGTCAGAACAACTTGATATTAAGTGCCTGCCCTATATACCTGTTTTTATACTACCACTCCCTATTTTCTCCATTCAGCAGCGGGAAATATAAATTGTAGTAGTTCAAAAGGAAGCTTCAATGTACACAGAGGATCTGCTGTACGGAGGTTCTTGGGGAGATTTTAGAGTTGAGTTTAATGTACAATGCTATAGAAGAAGAGACAAAAAATAGAGAAGCGCTGGAAAGACTACCGGAACTGAAAAAACCATTTAATCTGCAAAAAATTTTTGACGCACTGGATATTCCGTGACAAATGAAAACATCCCCTTTGTCATTACACAATTTTATGTTGACAGGAGAGGCCATCTTTTCTCTGGTGGTTATGCTGGATAAGCTGCGGATTTAATCCATCACTCAAATATGATATTAATTTTTCATAAAATATCAGGCGTCATAATTATTATTGTCTATAGCTATATTTTTACGAATATGGGAGATTATTATCCTGGTTTAAAGGCCGCGTGGGAAGTTGATTATGGTAGAAGAACTGTAGTCGGTGCTGGATTTGTAACACTATTGCCTTTTGTTGCCAGCGCCCTTTTTATTTTTCCACGTTATTTTTCAGAAAAATTTTCGTTAAAAACAGGTTTTTTTCCAGAGGCGGTTTTTGGACCATGCAGTTTTATTTTTCTGGGTTATTTGCTGTTAATATTTGACATTGCTTTACTTCAGCTTTTTAAATAAAAAGGCAGTGTCATGCATTTCCCCCGCTCCGGGAGCAGGTTTTTGACAGGGAATATGATACATGAAAGCATTATTGATTTTCTCAGTGGTTCTTTCTCTAATGAGTTGCAGAGGTGAAAACCAGCCAATAGACAGCAATACCGGCAGGTTGAAAGAAGCACTTATAATCGGCAGTGCAGAGTCTCCTGATCCTGTCTTACAAAAAGAGTGCAGGCGTTGGAAAGGGAAGGGGTCGTAAAAGATGTGGTCGTTTTGGAGTCATTTCCGGTACAGATCCACTTGAAGGCGTCTCAAGATGTTATAGATGAACTCAACAATATACCTCGTATGAAGGGTAATCTACGCTGAGCCTGAGTATTGATGGAATAAGGTGGCCTGCCAAACTTTTATTTGTTGATATAATTAGGAAAAGTTGCGAAAGTCGGGCTAAGCTTCATAGAGATGCCGAGGCCGTAGCAGGCTCAAAATTATTTTGCAAAAAAACACATATTGATATATCAGATGAAAAAAGTTGCCGTAATGTTCGCGTGCTTTCGGATGACTGAATAACCCTTTTTGCAGGATAAAAATAAGGAGCACTTTTTTTGACATGTTCACACGTTTGCAAAGTTTTGTTACTAGTTATCAGTTTGCTTTATTCATCTCAAGGAGCGGCCATGTCATTTTTTTTTAAAGGCCAAGAGGTCGAAGCAGTATTATTTTCACCTCTGGAAGGCAAAATAACCTACCAAGGCAAGCCGGCTGCAGGCGCAAA
>VAPL010534619.1_pt1 | contig 11424 bp, 10 predicted proteins | sample 3395061 | NCBI WGS metagenome assembly VAPL01 (sample SAMN08290444, study PRJNA428436) | hydrothermal vent metagenome | isolation source: Deep-sea hydrothermal vent chimney 2 | place: Pacific Ocean: Juan De Fuca Ridge | depth 2182 m m
ATTGGTAATCCACCATCGGTTGAGCTTCCACCACCGATTGGTAATCCGCCAGCACTGCTTCCGCCACCCATTGGTGAACCGCCACCAGTTGAACTGCCGCCACCAATTGGTAATCCACCATCGGTTGAGCTTCCGCCACCCATTGGTGAACCGCCACCGGTTGAACTTCCGCCGCCAATTGGTAATCCACCAGCACTGCTTCCACCACCGAATGGCGAGCCACTAGTGCTTCCGCCATTGTCATGAGAACCGGCTACAGCAACATTCATGCTAGCTAATGTAATTAATGATGCGCCAATAGCTAAAACTATTGGTTTTAAAATAGGTAAAGTTACTTTAGTCATTTCGTTTTCCTTTTTTTTGTAATCAACGATAAAAATCTACTGATCAAAACTCAAAATACTTCTGATACCAAATTACGAGATGGATACTTACAATTTCCCTAACCATCCATAATTTTCATTACTGTAAATCAATCTCAAAAATGAATATGCGTACACTATCACAATAGTGGGATTAATTCCCACTTTAATTAAGAGAAAAATGGTAGCTGACAATATTCAAACAATTACAGAATAATACTGGGAAGTATTGTTTAAGTTATGCACTGAAAGTCGTAATAAAAGTTATCTATTAAGTTCAAAATAACGTTAACTGTGTGAAAAAAATACAGTTATTAGTTGACGGGTGAAATGAATAAATTGAAATCTGTCAGTATAACGCTAGTGATGATTTTATCGAAACACCAGTATGCATGACATTAAGCAATAACATCAACACGGACATACGGGTGAAATATGGACAAAATTCCCACAAATTATAAATAAGCCTCGGTTTCAGAACGATCCATTCAAGCATGTAATAAAATTTGCTTGCTTTGTTCATACTCGGATTTACTGATCACTCCTTGTTCAGATAGGCGACGTAAAGTCTTTAATTCACCGGCTCGTTGTCGCTTTGGATCGAGCTGCCTATTTTGACAAGTAATTATAATCTCATTCTCTAAATCGTCGATGAACGATTTGTATGAGTTACGGTTAGGATTGGAAATTAAAATTTCAACTATCGGCAGTTTAGAATGCCGGGTTGTAAAAACTCGTTTACGATTAGAAAAAACTAAAAATAACAACGTGAAAATTATAAATAAGATAACCACCAGCACCAAAAAATATTTCTTATATTCAATAATAATAGCATCGGTAATAAATTGAGATGTTGCCAATGTGGCGACAACCGCAATAAGCGAAATCATCATCGCCACCATCCAATGCCAGGCGAGATTAATTTGAGTACGACTATCTGGACTAAGCGCAATTAAATCAATATCAAATTTAGTTTTTCCCCGCGTTTTTAATTGCTCAATACTGATATGACTTCCTGATTTAATAATAAAGTTATTTTTTCCATGAAATAACTTATTTTGATACAACATCGAACCTGAAATACTGCTCATAAATCCTACTCAGTGGTTTTGTGCTTATTATGTTCTTGAATAAACTGTGGTTATTTTTAAATCATATAAAATAAGTCTAGCGTACTTAACTTTAAAGTGAATGTGAGGTAATTATCACTTTACTAAAATTTATTTAACTTAAATATATCAAGTTTATTGATCATTTTGCCGATAGTAATTGATATCGATTAATTCGATTAATTTAAATAATTCTAAAGGTGAATTGAATGGCGTTGCTTAATGCAAGAGACATGATCGAAGATCACGCCGATCTGGTTAGTCTTCCAGAAATAGCATTACGCCTAAACCGGTTAATCGATGATCCCGCTGCCACGGCAGAAGACATTGCTAAATTAATTTCACAAGATGCCGCATTAACCATACGCTTATTAAAAATTGTTAATAGCCCTTTTTACAATTTTGCATCGCAAGTTGACACGGTTAATAAAGCCATTTCAATTATTGGTACACGCGAGCTGCGTGATCTGGTAATGGCAACTGCTGTTATAGAAAAGTTTAATCGCATACCTCAAGGGCTTGCAAGCCCCGAAAGCTTTTGGCGACATAATATTGCTTGTGCAACCGCTGCTCGCACCGTTGCCAAGCAACTCAAAATAAAAAATGCTGAGCCCTTATATATTGCAGGCTTATTACACGACATAGGTAAACTAGTGATGTATCTTGCATCACCGGATTTATCCCGACAAGTGCTCGAACTGATGAAACTTCCTGACGCGGATATCAGTAAACTGGAAAAAATTGCCTTTGGCTTTTGCCATGGCGAGCTTGGCGCTGAATTAATTAAAACTTGGAATTTACCTGATATGCTGCAAACAACAACTAGGCACCATCATAACCCATCCGATGCGGAGCACTATGTTACTCAGGTGTCGATTATTCATTTAGCCAATAAAATAGCCAACTCAATCGAAACACCATTTTCACTTGATGATGATCTACCTATTAGTTGTAATATCTGGATGTTATTGGATTGTGAAGAATCGGATTTAGACGAATTTACCGAACAATCAAACTCAAACTATCAAGACACCGTTGAGTTAATTTACTCTAGGTAATAACATCCACTCTACAGCCCACTATAAATCTCGAAAAAAATGCTTATTTGTATAATGTTTTTAAACCGGATTATCAAATTTAAATAACGCCATTTAAAAACTAACAACAATAATGACTTCATATAAAATTAACGTGGTGTAGATTGAAACGATACCATAAATTATATGACGCACTTGTAGACCATAATAAACTTGGTAATGTTTATGCAAGACTAATATAACCATACCAAGTGCTGTTATAATATATTTACTAAAAATGAAACCGTATAAGCCTAAGCCGATTAGTTTATTGGCAAAATAATTTAACTCAACACCACCGGCATCCAAAATTTCTAATGTTAAAAAAGCATCGAGCAGACTAAATAAAATTACCGTAATTGAAATTAATAATAAGTGCGGTTCATGCCGATCTAAATAGTTAAACCTACTTTGATCAATATTACGACGATGATAAGTTCGTGCACCCCGGTAAAAAAATCGTTCAATGACATTTAACTGGGTGACTCGCCTATCTAATTGATAACGCCGACAATGATCACCTGCCCATTCGGTATGCTGTTCACCAGTATCATTTTTACACACCGCAATTTCTTCTAAATTAAAATTTTTCATAACTTACAACTAAAACACAATTATTACCATTAATGAAATCAGAGAATTTTGGGGGGCAATAACTCTATAAATAATATCGAAGTAACTCAAACCTGATAAGAAATAACACGATGCCAGCAATGACACACCACCTTTAATAAACCTTTTTCTTACGCAACACTAAGCTAAAATGACCAAAGTCATTTTGACATAATGTCGACCAGTTCACAATTGGGGGTAAATATAGATTATTTTATAATAAATTCAATGACTTAAAAATATGGCTTAACGAAAGCAGGATGATGAAATAAACCATTTAATCGGTTTCTAAAACAGTGTTTCAGCTATTCTGTCTCTTGTATGGTAACACCATCAAGTGCTGCAGACATTGAAGCAGGATCGCCTTGTGAGTCACCCAATTTAATCATTAAACGTAATTCATTAGCCGAATCAGCGTGGTTTATGGCATCTTCATAGGTAATGTTACCTTCAGTATAAAGTTTAAACAACGCTTGATCGAAAGTTACCATGCCTTGTTGACCCGATTTTGACATAAGCTCTTTTAATTTTACAACTTCACCTTTGCGAATTAAATCGGAAGCCAGTGGCGAATTAATTAGCACTTCGGATGCCATCACCCGACCTTTGCCATCTGGAGTTGGAATTAATTGTTGCGCAACTAAGGATTTTAAATTTAAAGATAAATCCATTAATAATTGTTGGCGACGCTCATCGGGGAAAAAGTTAATAATACGATCCAATGCTTGGTTAGCATTATTCGCATGTAGTGTTGCCAAACAAAGATGACCAGTTTCAGCAAAAATAATCGCGTGATCCATTGTTTCTCGAGTACGAATTTCGCCAATTAAGATAACATCGGGAGCTTGCCTAAGGGTATTTTTAAGCGCAATCTCAAACGACTCGGTATCAATGCCAACTTCGCGTTGTGAAATAATACAACCCTGGTGCTGGTGAATAAATTCAATTGGATCTTCAATACTAATGATGTGCCCGGTACTGTTTTGATTTCTAAAACCAATCATCGCCGCCAGAGAGGTTGATTTACCGGAACCAGTAGCACCAACAAAGATAACCAAACCACGTTTGGTCATCGCCAAATCTTTAATGATTGGCGGCAGGTTTAATTCTTCGATAGTTGGAATGGTTGTTTCAATTTTACGTAGCACCATACCGGCGTGATTACGCTGTTGAAAAGCACTCACCCGAAAACGACCAATACCAGAAGCACTTAACGCAAAATTACATTCGTTTTCTTTTTCAAACTGTTCGCGTTGCTTTGGTGTCATAATGGAAAACACAATTTCTTTAGCTTGAAGCGGTGTTAAGCTGGCTTGTGATACCGGTGTGATTTTTCCATGCACTTTTAAACTTGGCGCGACACCCGCTGTTATAAACAAATCAGAGGCATTTTTGTGTACCATCAGTTTTAATAGTGAATCAAAATCCATAATTTAATCCTATTGCTATATCTCAGTTATAGTTTAATTTTAAAAAGTTAATTGCCAACTTAATGTCGAAATGATTACGAAAAATCATCTTTGTTCATCGCTCGCATTCGGGCATCTTGTTTACTAATCACACCACGTTGCACTAAATCTAATAAATTTTGATCTAAAGTCTGCATTCCAATACCTTGTCCAGTTTGAATTGCCGAATACATTTGTGCCACTTTATCTTCACGAATTAAATTTCGTATCGCCGGTGTACCAATCATAATTTCATGTGCCGCTACCCGGCCGCCACCAATTTTCTTGATTAATGTTTGTGAAATAACTGCCCGTAATGATTCCGATAACATGGAACGCACCATGTCTTTTTCGGCAGCGGGAAACACATCAATAATCCGATCGATGGTTTTTGCAGCAGAGCTGGTATGCAAGGTGCCAAATACTAAATGCCCGGTTTCAGCAGCCGTTAATGCCAAGCGAATGGTTTCTAAGTCACGTAATTCGCCCACTAGAATAATATCGGGATCTTCACGCAAAGCAGAACGAAGTGCTTCATTAAAACCTAGAGTATCGCGATGAACTTCGCGCTGATTAACCAAACACTTTTTGCTCTCATGAACAAATTCAATCGGATCTTCTACTGTTAAGATATGGCCATACTCACTGTTATTCTTATAATCGACCATAGCAGCCAAGGTGGTCGACTTACCGGATCCAGTTGGTCCAGTCACTAATACCATCCCCCGTGGATTATCAGATATATCTTTAAATATTGGTGGTGTACTGAGTTCCTCTAAACTTAATATATTTGATGGAATGGTTCGAAAAACAGCTCCAGCACCACGATTATGATTAAATGCATTCACCCGAAATCGAGCCACACCTTTTATTTCAAATGAAAAATCCGTTTCAAAGAACTCTTCAAAATCTTTACGTTGCTTATCGCTCATTATATCGTACACCAAGGAATGCACTATTTTATGCTCCATTGGCGGTACGTTTATGCGTCGAATATCACCATCAACTCGTATCATGGGTGGTAATCCTGCAGATAAGTGCAAATCGGAAGCACCATTTTTAACACTAAACGCAAGTAATTCTGTTATATCCATCGGTATTTTATTTTCCTATACTCATCACTAACAATTCCAGTGATTCTTGATTCGACAATTTTTTATTAATATACAATACAATCGGTTTATCGGTCATCTTTCATTATTCTATAGTCTGCCAGATAAAGATATTGGTGTCTTTTACCTATAGTTAACAAGTAAACTAGCGAAATGACAAGGAACAACATCCAAAACCGTGTAAACAATGTGCTATCTCGTATCAACACTGCAAAAAACCAGTTTAATCGAAATACACAGCCAATAAAATTATTGGCCGTGAGTAAAACTCAAACTATTCCGGCCATAGAGCAAGCACTTACTTCAGGTTTATCAAGTTTTGGTGAAAATTATCTGCAAGATGCACTTCCCAAAATTGAACACTTTAATAACCTTGCTGAATATCAAAATATTGAATGGCATTTTATAGGTCCGATTCAATCCAATAAAACCGCCAAAATTGCCGAAAGTTTTGATTGGGTACACAGCGTTGATCGGTTATCAATTGCCCAAAGATTAAATAAACAACGTCCAAACACCTTAACCAAGCTAAATATTTGCATCCAAGTCAATATTGATAACGCAGCTAAGAAATCAGGAATTCAAGTACAAGATACAATTAAATTTGCCGAACAAATCCAGCTACTGCCAAATTTAAATTTACGCGGTTTAATGACCGTGCCTGAACCAAGCACAGAATTATCACAACAACGGCTGCCTTTTCATCAGCTGTTTAAGCTCTATGAAACACTCAAACAACAGGGATTTGAACTAGACACTTTATCAATGGGCATGTCATCCGATTTAGAGGCCGCCATTGCCGAAGGCAGCACTCTGGTTCGTATCGGTACGGATATTTTTGGTGCGCGCCACTAACATAATATAAACCGTTATAATAACAACCGACTCTTTATTAAAACAACAGATTCAAGTAAATTAACACTATGGATAAAAATAACAAAATAGCATTTATTGGCGGTGGCAATATGGCTCGCAGTCTTATCAGCGGGCTGATAAAAAGTGGCATTAACGCGCAGCAATTGCATGTATCCGAACCCGATGAACCGCATCGTGCGTTATTACATGCTGATTTTGGCGTTACCACCGGCAATTCAAACCAACAAGCTGTCACTAACGCCGATATTATTATTTTTGCAGTAAAACCCCAAGTTTTAAAAGATGTCATTTCTGAATTAGAAATAGCGACAACAACGGATAAATTGTTCATTAGCATTGCCGCCGGTATTCCCGAACCAAAAATTCGACAATGGCTCGGTTTTGATGCTGCCATCGTACGCTGCATGCCAAATACCCCGGCTTTAGTTGAGTCGGGCGCAACCGCATTATTTGCAAATAACAATGTCAATAATGAGCAACACGCAACAGCTGAATCAATAATGCGCGCAGTAGGTCTCACTGTGTGGCTCGATAACGAAGTTGATATGGATGCCGTGACGGCCTTGTCTGGAAGTGGTCCGGCGTATTTTTTCTATGTCATGCAAGCAATGGAACAATCAGCGATAAAAATGGGCTTGAAACCAGAAACCGCTCGAATACTGTGTCTACAAACAGCGCTTGGCGCAGCCAAACTGGCTATCGAAGTTAAACAAGACCCAGCTGAACTTCGCCAAAAAGTCACTTCACCCGGCGGCACCACCGAGGCAGCTATTAAAGAGTTTGATAAAGGTGCTATGATGGAATTATTTTCACGAGGATTATTTGCAGCACAACAACGTGCAAAAACCTTGGCCGATGAATTAGGAGATTAACAATACAATGTATTTTTTTAGTAGCGCAACCGCTCTGGTGATCAAACTATTTCTTGGTTTTTTTATGTTTGCACTGATTGTTCGTTTTTTGATGCAGTTAGTGCGCGCAGATTACAACAATCCGGTAAGTTCCTTTATTGTTAAAGTCACTAATCCGGCTCTCAAACCACTCCGACGTTTCATACCCGGTTTATTTGGTGTTGATTTATCATCAATAATCTTAGTGTTTATCGTTCAAATAATCGAAATTGTCTTGGTTAATTTATTGCCGGGTAGACAACTGCCGGATCTCTTTAGTTTGCTAATGTTAACAATTGGTCAGGTTGCAGACACGGTCATTACTATTTATTTTATTTGCATCATGGTGGTAGTTATCGCCAGTTGGATAACTCAAGGATCATATAACCCAGTATTAAATTTGATTTACCAACTCATTAATCCCTTAATGCAACCGATTCGACGGATAATCCCTCCAATGTCAGGACTGGATTTATCACCATTGGTTGCCATTGCAGTATTAATTTTTGCAAAATTTTTAATCGCGGCACCAATATTATTCTATGCTGATCCATTAGGGACATACCGATAGTTAACATAACGCCACATGGAATCCAAACAAAACACCCAGCCAGCCTGTATTTGGAGCAAAACAAATACACTTAAATTGCGAGTTTACATCCAAGCTAGCGCCAGTTGTGATAAAGTAATTGGGTTATATGGTAATTGCATTAAAATTCGCTTAACTGCAAAACCACTCGATGGCGAAGCAAATAAACATTTAATTAAATATTTAGCAAAATGCTTTCAGATTAAAAAGAATCAGATTAAAATACTGCGAGGTAAAACAAGCCGTAGTAAAATTCTTAAAATTAAAAATGTGTCGAATATACCCGATAAATTTTGCTGCAATTAAGCTATATTTACCATAACCAAGAACATCATCACAATTTTTCAATAGTTTATAAAGCTTTTTAGGCATAAGCCGATAATATAGAATAATATCAACCATTAAGTTGAATAAAAATTAGGCTATTTTTTTTAAAAATAACTAAAACACCTTTTTTCGTTAACGGAATAAAGCTATATTGTTGTTAAAGAAAGGAATTTGAGGTTTTACCCAATGGCAAAAGACCGTTTTACAGATCAAATGCAGGCCTATGGCCGCTGGAAGCACGATTTAATATCGTCCATGGACAAATACAAAGATTGGTTGAACGATAACCAGATGTCCACTCCCGAAGCTGAATTGCGCATATTTGAACTAATTGAAGCACTAAAATCCGATCAACTCACCATTGCGTTTGTTGCTGAATTCGCTCGTGGTAAAACTGAATTAATTAATGCCATTTTCTTTTCAGAATACGATCGACGCTTACTGCCATCCGATGCCGGTCGAACCACCATGTGCCCGACTGAGTTATTTTATGATTCAGAAAGCAGTAAAAGTTATATTCGGTTATTACCAATAGAAACCCGTTTAGAAGAAATGAGTATTTTAGAATACAAACGAATTCCAATTCACTGGACATCGATTGATCTGGATACCACGTCATCCGAAAGCATGGCAACGGCATTTCGAGAAGTCGTACGAACCAAAGAAGTTAGCATTGAAGAAGCCAAACGTTTAAATCTATTTGATGAATCAGAAGTACATAATGGTAAAATTGACATCCCCATGTGGCGACATGCTTTAATTAGTTTTCCGCACCCATTATTACAAGAAGGTTTAACCATCTTAGATACCCCAGGTTTAAATGCCATTGGTAGCGAGCCCGAACTCACCTTAAATATGTTACCCAATGCGCAAGCGGTGGTTTTTATTCTCGCAGCGGATACCGGAGTCACAAAATCGGATATGACCATGTGGACCAATCACGTGAAACCACTCGAAGACGATGGCAAACATGGCCGAATCATTGTGTTAAATAAAATTGATACCTTATGGGACGAGCTCAAAGATGATGCCAGCATCTCCAAAACAATTAATGCGCAACGTCAAACTGCAGCAAAAATGTTAGGGATTGATGCTACCAATGTATTTCCGGTTTCAGCCCAAAAAGGGCTTTTGGCAAAAATTCGACACGATACTGAGTTATTGAAAAAAAGTAATATTCTCACCTTAGAATCAATTTTGTCACAAGACATTTTGCCGCAAAAACAAGTTATCGTTAGAGACAATGTTGTTGCTGAAATTGGCTCAATGGCTAAAACCTCTTACGATTTAATTGCATCTCGTTTACTCGACTCGCATAAGCAATTAAAAGATCTCCAAGGTTTGAGTGGTAAAAATGAAGATGTGATTCAACATTTAATGAAAAAAACCCGCCAAGAGCAGGTCACTTACCATAAGAGTGTTGAAAGCTTTCAATCGAATAAGAAAATTTTTTCTGAACAAATGAAAAAATTAATGCAAATTTTGAGCATCACCGAATTAGATTCAGTGATGTCAGACACCCGAAATAGCATGTCAAAAACCTGGACCACCGGTGGTTTAAAATCCAATATGAAAGCCTTCTTTGATATTATTACCGGCATGACTCGAGATGCCTCAAGACAGGTTGATCAATTAAATACCTTAATACAAACCATCTACCGTAATTTTAATAAAGAACACGGCTTGCAAGAAACCAAACCACGGCTTTTTAGTTTTACCAAATACAAACGTGATATGGATAGACTCTACAACGAAGCCGAAGCTTATCGTCGCAGTAGTTTAACCACCATGACCGAACAAAGCTTTGTTGTAAAAAAATTCTTTATCTCAATGGTCAGTCATGCGCGTAATACCTTTTATAATGCCAATCAAGACTCGGCTACTTGGGGTAAGGCTGCAATGGCACCACTAGTTGCAAGAATTAAAGAACATAAATCTCAAATGGAAAAACGCCTTGAAAGCTTACGCAAAATTAATGAATCACGAAACACGCTACAAGGCAGAATAACCGAATTAGAAAATTCCACAACAAAATTAAAAGAACAATTAAATGATATCAATGTATTGATGGAAACCATTAATAAACCCTTGGAATCATTTTTGGATGAATCCAGCAATAACGGTGATGCCGCGGTAGCATAATAAAACAATCACCGTTTACTACATCCTTTCATTTAACCTTGTTTGGCACTAAATAGAGCTGCTGTTTCTGCATGAGCTAATGTATAATCAAACTAGTATCATGCCTGAAAAATCAGATGCCGATAAAGCGATGCCAAAAAAGACCATACCAGATAACTTAAAAAACAGCTCGGCAAACTCTGTCGGACTTGTATCTTCTAAAATCATCAAATTTAATGATACCCTTAATTTACAATGTGGTATTTCATTACCAAACTACGAATTGATCGTAGAAACTTACGGTGAATTAAACAAAAATAAAAGTAACGCAATATTAATTTGCCATGCCCTAAGCAGCGATCATCACGCAGCTGGAAAATACAGCGATAGCGATAAAAAACCCGGCTGGTGGGATAGCTATATTGGACCAGGCAAACCAATTGATACCAACAAATTTTTTGTTGTCTGTTCCAATAATATTGGAGGCTGTAAAGGCTCAACAGGCCCAATGCACATCAACCCCAAAAGCAATAAACCTTTTGGCCCCGATTTTCCATTAGTCACCGTTCTCGACTGGGTTAATAGCCAAAAACAATTAATGCTCAAATTAGAAATCTCACAGTGGGCAGCTGTGGTTGGTGGCAGCCTTGGTGGTATGCAAGCCTTGCAGTGGGCGATTACTTTTCCGGATGACTTGCGTCATTGCGCCGTTATTGCCGCAGCACCAAAGTTATCAGCACAAAACATTGCATTTAATGAAGTCGCGCGACAGTCCATCATGTCGGATCCAAACTTTCACGAAGGCCATTACTACGAACATAATACTATCCCCAGAAATGGCATTATGCTGGCACGTATGTTGGGACACATAACCTATTTATCCGATAGCGCTATGGGTAAAA
>VAPL010264767.1_pt1 | contig 11422 bp, 8 predicted proteins | sample 3395061 | NCBI WGS metagenome assembly VAPL01 (sample SAMN08290444, study PRJNA428436) | hydrothermal vent metagenome | isolation source: Deep-sea hydrothermal vent chimney 2 | place: Pacific Ocean: Juan De Fuca Ridge | depth 2182 m m
ATATCGAAAACACCTATAATAACAGATTATTAACGAAATTTTGACAATAAAAATATTCAAAGGCACTTGAAATACAAGGTTAATTTATGTTGAAAACAAAGCCTGAATACTGTCCATGTGGTACAAAAAAAGATTATTTGCAATGTTGTGGACAGTTTATCGAGCAGGGTCGGCTGGTGTTAACAGCCGAAACATTAATGCGCTCACGTTATAGTGCTTATGTCGTTGCCGATGAGGCTTATTTGTTGCGTAGCTGGCATGAGTCAACCCGCCCTACGCAGCTGGGTCTTGACAGTGATACGATTGACTGGGTAAAACTGGAAGTATTGGCAAAGAATCAGGGTAGCCTGCTGGATACACACGGAACAGTCGAGTTTATTGCCCATTATCAGTTACAAAATAAGAAGCGGAAAATACACGAAGTGAGCCGCTTTGTGAAACAAAACAAGCAGTGGTTTTATGTTGATGGTGTTTTGAAGGGGAAATAACATGGTTATTTTGCGATTACAGGCAAAATAGCGGATTTAGCTTTTTGCAAGTCCCCGAGTATTTGATACAATCGCGGCCACTTAAGTAACACTCCCTTCTTAATCTCAAGCGGTAAAATATTTTGATTTCAACGGCAAATCTGACCATTCAATTTGGTGACAAACCTTTATTCGAAAATGTATCTGTTAAATTTGGCGAAGGCAATCGCTACGGTTTAATTGGTGCTAACGGTTGTGGTAAATCCACTTTTATGAAAATTCTGGGTGGTGAGCTCGATGCCACATCGGGTACTTATTCAGTTGATACCAATGAGCGCCTCGGTAAATTAGGCCAGGATCAGTTTGCGTTTGAAGAGTTTAGCGTTGTTGATACGGTAATCATGGGCCACGAAGAATTATGGAAGGTGAAGGAAGAACGGGATCGTCTTTATTCCTTACCTGAAATGACCGAAGAGCAAGGCATGCGCGTTGCCGAGTTGGAAGTCGAATTTGCCGAAATGGATGGTTACACTGCCGAGTCGCGCGCCGGTGAATTATTATTCGGTTTGGATATTCCTCTGGAACAACATACCGGCCCAATGAGCGCCGTTGCGCCGGGTTGGAAGTTACGAGTCTTGCTGGCACAGGCGCTGTTTTCAGATCCAGATATTCTATTACTCGACGAGCCAACCAATAACCTCGACATTAATACTATTCGCTGGCTGGAAAATATTATCAATGAACGTAATAGTACCATGGTTATTATTTCGCACGATCGGCACTTCTTAAACAGCGTTTGTACCCATATGGCCGATCTGGATTTTGGTGAAATTCGCATTTATCCTGGCAATTACGATGCTTATATGACGGCTTCAACGGAAGTTCGTAACAGACAGTTAGCCGATAATGCCAAGAAAAAAGCACAAATTGCTGAGCTGCAAACTTTTGTCAGCCGTTTCTCGGCAAATGCATCCAAAGCCAAACAGGCAACCTCACGAGCCAGGCAAATGGAAAAAATTAAACTCGAAGACATTAAGCCGTCCAGCCGGGTGAACCCTTTTATTCATTTTGATCAGGCGAAAAAATTATACCGTTTAGCGCTGGAAGTGAAAGATCTGGCCAAAGGTTTTGACGATAAACCGTTGTTTAAAGATTTGAATATGCTGGTTGAAGTGGGCGAGCGTATTGCGATTATCGGCCCGAATGGAATTGGTAAAACAACTTTGTTGCGCACGCTGGCCAATGACCTTGAGCCTGACAGTGGTTTAGTGAAGTTGTCAGAAAATCACACACTGGGTTATTTTGCGCAGGATCATGCTGAAGACTTTGAAAAAGATATGGATCTGTTTGACTGGATGAGCCAGTGGCAACAGGAGGGGGATGACGAACAGGTTATTCGCGGCATTTTAGGCAAAATGCTGTTTTCACAAAATGACATTACAAAGTCAGTTAAAGTGATTTCCGGTGGTGAGCAGGGGCGGATGTTATTTGGCAAATTAATGTTGCTAAAGCCTAATATTTTATTAATGGACGAACCCACTAACCACCTCGATATGGAATCGATTGAATCACTGAATAATGCACTTGAAAATTACCCCGGCACGCTTATTTTTGTCAGTCATGACCGCGAGTTTGTGTCGTCATTAGCAACCCGCATTATTGAAATGAAACACGATGGGCTGGTGAATTTTAGTGGTACGTATGAAGACTATTTACGTAGTCAGGCGGTTGAGTAAGCCAGTTGATGAGTTGGTATAAAGATTAAATATTAGCTTGTTCTTATATTCTGTAGCAGGACTGAGCCGGCGTAAATTTTTTTAGAATCGGCGATGACCCGCATTTTTATATCACGTATACTATTATTAGTTAAGATCGTGCGAACCGTTCCCCGCGTGCCGACAAGCCATCTCATCACTTAGCGATGTTAGTGAGAGTGCGTAGTCGTTAGTTTGTTACGGTTCTTTAAGTGATTAAAGAATGGTTAGTAATGAAAGTAATTTGTCCCTCATGCGGGTTTAAAAGCCCAACCGGATTTAAATTTTGTGGCGAGTGCGGCGCAAAATTTGATGTACGTTTTAGCTCTTTTGATAAAATTTCCACGCCTTCTATTGCGTCCATTGAAACACTCGATGGTAATGTTGCCGAACGTCGCCAGTTAACGGTTATGTTTTGTGATTTAGTGGATTCAACGCAACTTTCCGATTACCTTGACCCTGAAGACTTGCGCGAAGTTATCCATCATTATCAGAAAGCCTGTGGCGAAATCGTACATCGTTATGATGGCCACATTGCCCAGTTTCTGGGGGATGGTCTTCTTGTCTACTTTGGTTTCCCGCATGCACATGAAGATGATGCACGTCGCGCTGCCGTTAGTGCCCTCGAAATGATTAACGCTATTAAGGCATTAAACCGTGCTTTTACCTTGCCACAAAATCATACGCTGGCTGTACGTATCGGTATTAACACCGGCCTGGTGGTAACCAGTGAACTGGGTTCCGGGGTTAAAAAAGAACATCTGGCGTTGGGGAAAACCCCAAATGTTGCTGCACGTTTACAGTCACTTGCCGATGCCGATCAAATATTAATAAGCGAAGCCAGCTATCAATTGATTAAAGATGACTTTAATTTTCAGTCACGTGGGAAATTACAGATTAAAGGGATTGCCAAAGGGGTAACAGCCTATCAGGTTATAGAAAGTATCGATAATAAAAATAATATCATTGATGCCAGTGGTAAAACCAGCTCTAAAATTATTGGCCGTGAGTATGAGCTTAAAAAATTACTGGGTTTCTGGGATAAGTCAGTACAGGGGCAGGGTTGTATCGCGGTTGTTAATGGCGATGCGGGTATTGGCAAGTCACGCTTACTCAAAGCCTGTCGTGACGAACTAAACAGTGACGAATACCAGCTTGTTGTCGCACGCTGTCATGCCTATGGTGAAACCAGTACCTTTAGTCCTATTATTAATGTGTTACAGCGCATTATCGGTTTAACCACCAGTCTGTCTGTTGACGAAAAACGCAACAAGTTGCGCAGTTTTCTGGAACGGGATCACTTTGATATTGAAGAAGCTTTTCCCTTGTTTGCAACGTTTTTAGGCTTGCCTTTAAGTGCGCGGTATAAGGAAATTATTATTTCCCCACAAAAACGTAAAACACGCATGATTGAGCTGGTAACCGAATTGCTGGTGCGTTCATCTAAACAATTACCAATGTTATTGATTGTTGAAGATTTACACTGGGTTGATCCATCAACACTTGAACTACTTAACAATCTGATTGATATTGTGCCACAACACAATATTCTGGCTGTTTTTACCTGTCGGCCTAATTTTGATATTCCCTGGTCTGAGTCGGATTCACTTAATATTTTACATGTGGACAACCTGGAACAGATTGATATTGAGTCCATGTTGTTATCGCTAACCAACAATAAAGCGTTACCAGCAGAAATTATTGAACATATTGTCAACAAAACAGATGGTATCCCGTTGTTTGTTGAAGAGCTGACTAAAATGTTGCTTGAGTCAGACTTGTTACGTTTTGTGGGTAATAAATTTGTGCTTAATGATGCCGTATCCGAGAATTTGATTTTAGAGCAATCCATTCCGGCAACCTTGCAAGATTCATTAACTGCACGGCTTGATAGCATGGGGGCTGCAAAAGAAGTGGCTCAATTAGGTGCAGCATTAGGCCGCGAGTTTAGCTATACACTATTGCGTTCAGTTATATCCAAAGGGCAGGATGAACTGGATGCGGCTTTGCAGGAGCTGGTTGATGCTGAATTACTCTATCGACGTGGTTTACCGCCCAATGCGGACTTTATTTTTAAACATGCACTTATTCAGGATGCAGCCGCTTCTTCGTTATTAAAGTCGCACCGGCAAGTCCTGCATCAACGAATCGCTACCGTTTTAATAGAAGAATATCCGGGCATCGCAACGAATCGTCCGGAACAAATTGCGCATCACTTTACCGCGGCTGCTAACTATGAAATAGCGATCGACTGGTGGATTAAAGCTGGCTCACATGCGCTTGAACAATCGGCCAGTGTGGAAGCCATTGAACATGCCAAGCAAGGTTTAAACTTATTACAACATGTTTCCGATTCAGAGCGTAATCGTCGTCGTGAACTTTATTTACAAATGACACTGGGGCCGGTATTAACGGCAACCAAAGGTTATGCGGCACCGGAAGTTGAAAATGCCTATAAGCGTGCGCATGAATTATGCAAGACTGTGGGGGTGGGCGAAGATCTGTTTCCGGTACTATGGGGGTTTTATGCTTTCTCGGTTGTGCGTTCCGAATTTCTGGAAGCGCTTGATGCGGCAACGCAAATGCTCGATATTGCCGATAAACTGCAGGATGAGTCAATGCAGATTGAATCTCATCAGGCTTTAGGTTTAATCAATTATTTTATGGGCCAGCCACAGTTAGCGATGCGGCATATTGAAAAAGTGCTGGAGCTTGATAATAAATCAAGAGATCGTTCATTTACATTTAAAAGTGGTCAGGATGCCAGTGTTTGTAATTTAGCTTTTGCAGCATTAAATAGCTGGCTATTAGGTAAAGCCCAACAGGCTGAACAATATTCAAAACAGGCCATTCAACTTGCCAGAGAACTGGACCATCCCTTTAGCCTCGCATATGCGCTTAACTTTGCTGCATGGTTAAGCTATATGCAGAATAAACCGGAAAAAACAAAAATTTATGCGCAGGAAGAAATCGAGCTTTCTGAAGAGCATGCTTTTTTCTGGATACACAAAGGCAAGTTGTTATTAGGCTGGGCACTTGCGCAAGCCGATGATGCCGAAGAAATCAAGCGTGGCCATAGCCTGATTAAGAATGGTTTTCATGCATATAAAGAACCCGGTGCGCGTTTAGGGCAAACGTTACAAATAGCCATTGATACCAGTATTTGTTTGCGTGAAGGCAATACTGAGGAAGGTCTGGAGATTGTTGACAATGGTTTACAGGCGGTGGATGATACCGGTGAAGTATTCTGGCATGCCGAGTTATTACGTTTAAAAGCAGAGCTGTTAAATAGAGACGATCCGCAGCAGGCGTTAGACTGTTATCAGCAAGCTATCTCAATAGCCGAGCAGCAGGCAGCGTTAGGTCTGGTACAACGGGTAACCGATAGTATGGCTGCCTTTACTGAACAGCAACGTGTTGCGAATAAATAAATATTGGCTTGCTGGTTATCGCTCGCAATGACCATTCATCTTTTCTTTATCTACGTAATGTACGCTATTAGCAGATATCCTGGTGGTGGTTAAGCTACTTTCAAGTCAGAGACTATCTGGTTTTAACCATAGCTGCTGCTTTTTTAGCATACTCACGCGCTGCCTCGGTTGAATCCGCATAGGCAAGCGCAACCCCCATTCGGCGTTTAACAAAGGCTTCCGGTTTACCAAATAAGCGAATATCGGTTTGCGGGATGGCAAGTGCTTTTTCTATATCTTCAAATTCAACCCCGACTTTATCTATACCACCATAAATAACCGCACTGGCACCTGCGGTACGTAAGTCGGTTGAAACAGGCAGGCCTAAAATTGCACGGGCATGTAATTCAAATTCATTCTGTTGCTGGGTGATCATCGTTACCATGCCAGTATCGTGTGGACGTGGGCTGACTTCGCTAAAATAAACCTCATCACCTTTTATAAATAGCTCAACACCAAACAAACCCCTGCCACCTAAATTACTGGTGACTGTTTTTGCGATCTGCTGTGCTTTTTCAAGTGTAGTGGATTTCATTTGTTGCGGTTGCCAGCTTTCAACATAATCGCCCTGTTGCTGAATATGGCCAATGGGCTCACAAAAATAAGTATTCATGTCACCGTTTTCATTCAGTGCACGAACGGTCAACAGAGTTATTTCATAATCAAAATTAATTTTTTCTTCAACAATAATTCGGGTGGTGGCAACACGTGCGCCACTGATGGCATAGTCCCATGCGATTTGAATATCATCGGCATTATTAATGGTAGACTGGCCTTTGCCGGATGAGGACATCACCGGTTTTACAATACAGGGAAAGCCAATACCATTTTCAATCACCGTTTTGAGTTCGTCGAGTGATTCCGCAAAGGCGTAGTTTGATGTGGCAATACCGAGTTCTTCTGCCGCAAGGCAGCGAATACCTTCCCGGTTCATGGTCAACTGTGTCGCACGGGCGGTGGGGATAATTGTTGCTATTTTTTCAGATTCAATTTCAGCCAGCATATTGGTTGCGATGGCTTCAATTTCGGGAACGACCCAGTCGGGTTGTTCTTTTTCGATAAGGGCTTTCAATTCTGCCGTGTTGGTCATATCAATCACATAGGCTCGGTGTGCAAGCTGATGGCCAGGTGCATTTTTATAACGATCAACAGCAATGACTTCAATACCTAAGCGTTGTAGTGCGATAATCACTTCTTTGCCGAGTTCACCACAACCAAGCAACATGACTTTGGTTGCCGTTTTTGAAAGGGGAGTGCCGATTTTCATTCAGGTCTCTCAATCTATATTTTTAGTAGCAATAAAGTGTACTATACCAAGGTAAAAATTAGAATTAATTGCCCGAATGGTTGTCTATTTCTCTATGCTAAAAATCAAGATCCTATTGGTTATTTTATTTATCTGGGTTGGTGTTGCTTCAGAGCAGGTTGAAGCGACAGAAAAAATAAATTATCCCCCTTATAGTACACATTATGATCCTGCACGTGATCCCTTTGCCGATGGTCGCACCGCAATTGCACTTGCAAAAGCAACCCAGCGCCGGATTTTAATTGAAGTGGGTGGTGACTGGTGTAAGTGGTGCCATTTACTGGACAGATTTATTAAAAGTGATAAGGAGATTGAACAGGCTTTGTACCAAACCTTTGTCGTTCTAAAGGTGAATGTGAGTGATGAAAATGCCAATGAGAAGTTTTTAGCCGCTTTTCCTGAAAACTTAGGCTATCCTCATATGTATGTGGCTGATATAAATGGAAAAGTTATCCATTCGCAAGATACAGGGAAATTTCTTGATAACTTAAAGTATTCAAAACAAAAGTTTATGGCTTTTTTAAATAAATGGAAATTAAATACAGACTCAAATGAAAAGAATTAAAACAACCAGTACCAATATCAAAAAAATTCTGGCGCAATGGGATGCAGAAATCCCCGAGTCGATTTTACAGCAACAAGAGCAGCGTCAGTCACGGCGGTTATTCCTGGGCCAAAGTGTGGCTTTGATTGGCGGACTTGCGACAGCAACACTGGTGTCGGCTAAAGGTCAGACTAAGGCGAGTAGTCAAGCTGTTTTATCTGAACCGTGGCTAACGGTAGCGGCTGTGCAAGAACATTTATTTCCTCGTATCAGTGGTGAGAAGGCTTCGCCAGGTGCCAGTGATATTAATGCACTTGAGTACTTGCAAGTGATGCTGAATACCCCCGATGCAGATAGCGATGAAGGTGATTTTATTATTAAAGGTGTTGGTTGGCTAAATGGGGTGGCAAATAATTTAGCAGGGCATCCATTTACAAAATTAAATAAAGTTGATCGTGAACGGGTGTTAAAAAAAATAAGCACAAGTACTTCCGGTGAAAACTGGTTGTCAATGTTATTGAATTATATTTTTGAAGCTTTACTGACCGATCCTGTTTATAGCGGCAATACAAATAAGGCAGGTTGGCAGTGGCTTGAACATCAGGCCGGTTTTCCTCGCCCACCTGTAAATAAAAAATACTGGTTATTAGATAAAAAAACCGGTGGTATAAAATGAAAGATTTTGATGTTTGTATTGTTGGTAGTGGTGCCGGTGCCAGTCCGGTTGCTTATACATTAGCTAAAGCAGGTTTTTCGGTTGTGGTACTTGAAAAAGGCCCCTGGTTTACTGAAAAAAATTTTTATAAAGACGAGCTTGCCTGTTGTCGTCGTGATGTTTACACTCCAGCACTTAAAGGTGAACAGCATGTTATTGAAGATTATGCTGGTAAAGATAAAAACGGAAATTACAAATGGGCAAGCGAGTCGACCTATGAGTCAGGCTGGAATTTCTGGAACGGAAATTGTGTGGGTGGCTCATCCAACTTTATGAGCGGTTTCTTTTATCGTTTAAAGCCGGTTGATTTTCGTTTACGTTCCGAATTTGGTGAAATAGAAGGTGCCAATGTTGTGGATTGGCCTATTCAATATGACACGCTGGAACCTTACTATGAGAAAGTTGAAAGACTGGTAGGCGTGTCAGGGCATGCGGTTAACCATGCCTTTGCCGAACCGCGTTCAACAAAAGATTTCCCCTATCCACCCACGATTGAACACCCTATCTCCGGTTATTTTGATACGGCCTGCAAAATACTGAATTACCAGTCACTGCAAACGCCACGTGCTATTTTGCCTTTTGCGGTTGGCAAACGTGGCGGCTGCGCCTATTCCGGTTATTGTGGTAGTTATGGTTGTTCAACCGGTGCAAAAGGCAGCGGGCGAGCCGCATTACTGGATAAAGCTGTTGCAACAGGAAATTGCAAAATTATTCCTCATGCAAAGGTGTACAAGCTTGAAAGCAATACAAAAGGTAAAGTAACGCAGGCGCATTATTTTGATCATGATGGCCAAACGAAAAAAATATTGGCAAGGATTTTTGTTGTGGCCTGTCAATCAATAGAAACATCTCGGTTATTATTGTCATCAACAGGAAGTAAACATCCGAATGGTTTGGCAAATAATCGTAATCAGGTTGGCAAGAATTTACTTTTTTCTGCAGGTGGTTCGGGTAGTGGTGAGTTTTATTATGAGGATCTGCCACCACAGCAAGCCGATGAATTTAAAATACGTGGGCCGTTTATTAATCGAGGCTTGCAGGACTGGTATGTGATTAAAGATAAGAAATTCAGTTCAAACAATCAAAGTGGGATAAAAGGTGGCACCATTGATTTTTTATTGAGTCATCCCAACCCAACTACACGAGCCGATTCGATGAAATGGGACGATAATGATAAGTTAATCTGGGGCGAGCCATTAAAACAAAAGGTTCATGCTGCGTTTACCGAGAAACAACGTTTCCGTTTTGAAGTATTTAATGACTGGTTGCCGACCGATGATTGCTTTGTGTCACTGGATTCCAGTGTAAAAGATAAATGGGGTTCGGCGGTTGCTAAAGTGCGGGTTGGTTATCATGATCACGATTTAGTGGTGGGTAATTATTTAGTTAAAAAAGCCGAAACAGTGTTAAAGCAAATGAACGCAAGAAATATCAGTAGCAGTGTCAGCGGTTCACCACCAGCTAACCTGGTGGCAGGCGGCTGTCGGTTTGGTAATGATCCGAAAATATCGGTTTTAAATGCAGACTGCCAGGCGCACGATGTGGATAATTTATATGTAAGTGATGGCAGCTTTATGCCAACCGGTGGTAGCGTGCCGTATACCTGGACGATTTATGCCAATGCGTTTCGGGTGGCGGATATTATTAAACAAAGGTTGTAATATCGTCATTCCCGCGAAGGCGGGAACCCAGAACTATAAAATATAGTTTCTTTAATTTAAGATATTTAGCCGTTAGTAGAATTTATAAGCCAGGGGATAGGCTTAATTTTACTGGACTGGGTTCCCGCCTTCGCGGGAATGACGAAAAGAGATGGTTGTTTAAAACTTTCGATGCACCGCAAATTTAGCCAAATCAATCAACGCTGTTTTATATTCCGACTCGGTCACATTTTCTAAAGCCGTAATTGCCAGTTGCGATTCTTTTTCGGCACAATTTGCGGTGTAATCAATCGCGCCAGTAGCATGAATGGCCTCGGTTACCGCATTAATATATTCTAGTCCATTTTCTTCGATGGCTTTACGCACAATATCCGCTTGTTCTTTTGTGCCATTTTGAATGGTGTAAATAAGCGGCAGGGTGGGTTTGCCTTCGGCGAGGTCGTCACCAATGTTCTTACCCATTTCGTCGCTGGAGGCGCTGTAGTCGAGCACATCGTCAATCAACTGGAAGGCGGTGCCGAGGTGCATACCGTACCTGGCCATGGCCTGCTGCGCTTTTGTTTCCTGCTGAGCGAGAATAGCGGCCAGTTCGGAGGCAGACTCAAACAGTTTGGCAGTTTTATTGTGAATAACGTCTAAATAGCGTTGTTCGGTGGTTTCCGGGTCGTGCACGTTGAGTAATTGCTGAACTTCGCCTTCGGCAATGGTGTTGGTGGCATTAGCTAATATGGACATAATCTGCATATCACCCACATCCACCATCATCTGAAAAGCGCGGGAATAAAGAAAATCACCAACCAGCACGCTGGCCTCATTGCCCCACAGGCTGTTAGCCGTTTCCTGGCCGCGACGTAGATCCGAGGCATCGACCACATCGTCATGGAGTAGGGTGGCGGTATGAATAAATTCGATAATCGCTGCAATATCAATATGTTGAGAGCCAGAATAGCCAATCGCACGAGCGCAGAGCAGGTGAATAACCGGGCGTAAGCGTTTACCACCACTGTTGATAATATGGGTACCTACCTGATTAATCAGCACGATTTCGGACTGCAGGCGCTTTAAAATGGTCGCATTGACCTGTTTCATGTCGTCGGCGATCAGGTCATATATAGATTCAATATTCATACAATGTCTTTTTATTCTGGCCAGGGGGCTTAAAAGCCCATGAATGCTAGGGGGCGAACCACTGGCTGTCAAGTTTCCTTTTATATATGTTCAGTAGCGGTAATGTGGAGCCGGGACGAAAAAAGGTGAAAAAACAGCTAAAATTCCCTTTAAAATCTTTGACCCGTACAGGCTGAACAGTTAGAATTGCCGGCTCAATTAACACCAGCCTTGTCGAGTGTATTTTCTTTAGATATTCTTATCTGGCAGGGCTTTACTGGAGATGATTTAATGTACGCGGTAATTGAAAGCGGCGGTAAGCAATATCGAGTTGCCCAAGGCCAATATTTAAAAGTTGAAAAACTGGATGTTGAAGAAGGCGGCAGTCTGGATATCGA
>VAPL010956061.1_pt1 | contig 11422 bp, 13 predicted proteins | sample 3395061 | NCBI WGS metagenome assembly VAPL01 (sample SAMN08290444, study PRJNA428436) | hydrothermal vent metagenome | isolation source: Deep-sea hydrothermal vent chimney 2 | place: Pacific Ocean: Juan De Fuca Ridge | depth 2182 m m
CCTTTCAAAACAAATTGGCAAAAGCCTTTTCTGGAAATAGCGCCATGGTTGATTGCTGTGTTTTCAAAAAGCTATGACCTGGATGATTATGGAAAAAAACTAAACAATTATTATGTCAAAGAATCTGTAGGCCTGGCTTGCGGCATGTTACTCACCGCAATTCACAATGCAGGATTATGTGCCCTCACCCACACGCCAAGTCCATTGGATTTTCTAACTCAAATATTAAATCGTCCAAAAAATGAGCGCCCGTTCTTGCTCATTCCTGTAGGTTATCCTTCGGGAGATTGCATGGTGCCAGATTTGCATCGAAAACCCATGGAAGTGATTTTGGAGTGGTACGAGTGAACTATCTCAGATTCAGAAAACTTGAGACAGAAAGCTTCAATGGAAATAAAGGTTATTTGTTGAGCACCGGTTATGTATCAATTTCCTTCTTTTCAACAGCCATTCTGTAGCAGAAAACTGCAGATATAAATGTTAACGGAGTGAAAATGATCATTTCCAAAAAATTGTTGGAAAATAGATTTCCTATCGTGTTTAGTGTAAATAATGCCGTTAATATCCAAAGAAAGATATTGATTGTACCAACAGGAATATTAGTTTTCAGATAAGCCCCTTTAATCAAAATTACTAACATAATTAACAGATTGATCACAATTGAAACTGTTTCAAAAGAATACATTTGAGATTTGGTTTCAAGACGACCGCCCCAAGCTATTTTATACGGGATCAACTCAGTCAATATTAGTATATGATAAATCAATACTAAACTCAAAAGAATTAGCATTGCGTTTATTGAGAATTTTATATTTAGTCTTTTTATCATTTTAATAAAATATTAATTGTAGAAATTAATTTTGTTGTGAACGTGTATAAATGATGTACTTTACCTCATCTCTATTGAATTGATCAATTTAAGTTACAAACTCATCATATCCTTAAACTTTGACGCCTGACGACGGCTCACTTCAATTTTTTCTCCACCTTTCATTTTTACCAGTAGTCCTCCGTTGAACCATGGTTCAATACTATCTACCCAGCTCAGATTGACAATGTGTTTTCTACTTGCCCTGAAAAATGACCTATCGTCTAATTTTTTATCCAAAGCATTCAGCGATTTGTGAATCATAGGCTTAAAGTTATCAAAATAAACCTTTATATAATTCCCATCAGATTCAAAAACCCTGACGTCAGATAGTTTTACAAACCAACATTTGTCCCTGTCTTTTACAAACACCCGATCGGTGGGCTTCAGTTTATATGCTGTAGATGCGACTTCCGCTATTTCTATTTTTTGTTCGTCAACTACCTTATCCATGCATTCGTCGAGCCTTTCTTTTCGTATGGGTTTTAGTAAATAATCCAGTGCGTTTACTTCAAAAGCTTTTAGGGCATACTCGTCATAGGCAGTAGTAAAGATTACTTGAGGAACGACATCAAGAGATTCTAATAATTCAAACCCATTTCTGCCGGGCATCTGAATATCAAGAAAAATCAAACCAGGTTTCAATTGTTCAATTTTTTCCTGGGCGTCATCGGCATTTACTGCTTCACCTACAATTTCAATTTTAGGATATTCGCTCAGCAAGGAGGTCAATTCTTTTCTCGCCAGTCTTTCGTCATCTATTATCAATGCTTTCATCTGTTCATCTTTTTATAATAATTACTATAATTGATACCTCAAAAATCAGGAGGGAAAGTCTTCGGTCTCCAGGCTCTATTATATTTCTTGCGGCAAACTCACCTCAGTAAGTACCGTATGCTCATCCTCATTTATAATACTGAAAGTCGCTTTATTTCCATAGAGCAGTTTCAATCTTTGCTTTGTATTTTCTATCCCCAGTCCTTTTGCGCCATTGGGTTTTCTGTTTGCAAACTGTCCATTGTTTCTAATTTTGATGTATAAATTATCATCTTTTACCTGAGTTTCCAGAGAAATCATACCTCCTTCTTTCAATTTCGAAATGCCGTGCTTTATCCCATTTTCAACCAATGTCTGAATCATCAAAGGCGGCACGCTAAATTTTTTTGATTGTGGATCAATATTAAAATATGTTCTTAATCTTTCTTCAAATCGGATTGTTTCCAAATCAAGATAATCACGAACAGTATGTAGTTCTTCATTAAAATTTGTCAATTTGTTTTTATTGAGAACCAATGAGCCTCGCAAAATACTTGACAATTGTGTGATAGCGTCTTTTGATTTGGATGGATTTTCATCCACCAGAGCACGTATGCTGTTGAGTGCATTAAATATGAAATGAGGATTCAACTGGGATTTGAGGTTGTTTAATTCGATTTCGTTTTTCAGCGCAGCGTTTTTCAATGCAGTGTTGTACTTTTCAACATAATTGAAAATGAAATAAAATAAAGTCCAGACGAAGTATATAAATAGAGTTGACAATAAAGTTACGCCAACATTAAAAGGATCGAGATCGTAGGTGAGGTTGAGTACACCCAGCAACCAAAGAAATAACAGGTGGGCTACAAAATTGGATAGGGTAAGTAATAAAAGGCCTGAAAATCCTCTTAGTAATATTTCTTTTATCTTGATGTTTAGCCATCCTTTTTTTATGATTTGGTATCTGAAAAAATGAGTGCTGGCTATAAACCATGTAGATACTAAAATGGCATAAAAAAATGAATACTCATTTAGCGTGTCCTGCAAATAAGTAAGTACAATATTAATAGCAGCAAATAGCGACCAACCACCAGCCTGGAGAATCCAATATATTTTTGTCTTACTCAATATTTATAAATTATTTACTGGCTCTAAGTTAATTATATAGTTCCAATTTCAATGCGCATATTTTACCAATGGAAAGATTGAAGTTTAGAAGGGTATAATTTAATAACTTAAGTATTAGACTAAATATATAATGAGTGCTTTTTTGATATTTTCCCCAAAGTATTAAGAATTGAAAGATTCATGAATACTCCTGTGTTTAAGAAAATTTAAAAAATAATTATAACATTCCTTTCAGAGATTTTTACAAAAAAAATAGCCTTCCGGGAACTTTTTGAAACTAAAACGAATTATAGTATTGGTTAATAATTGGTTCATGGTTGTTAGGTTGTGAGCTAAAGTTTTTGGTTTAAATATGCGCTGTCTTCGGGCAGCGCTATTTTTTTGTTATAGTCCGACCGTTAATTTGACTATGCTGGGTTTTTTAAATCTTTTGAAATGATAGATCAGCCATAGAGGGCCACCTGTTCTAGTCCTTTTTTATTGAGGATATTGATATCATGTCCGATAAACTCAATGAGTCCATCTACCTTAAATTCTTTTAGCACACGAATTGCACTTTCTTTAGTCATGGCTGTCAGCTCAGCAAGATCTTGCTTAGTGACATTTTTAATGGTGCCGTTACTGATGGTATGGTTATTAAGATATAGGATTGATTCAGCCATTCTGCCTTCCATATTCTTTTGGGTAAGTACAGAAAGCTGCTGATATGTATGGCATACACGCTCTGCAAATTGTTTCATATAAGCATCCATAAAAATGGAGTTGCCTTTTAATACAGATGTAAAAGCTTTGATTTCGATAAAACATGCTTCGCAATCGGTTACTGCCATGAGAGTTGAATAATGCCTTAAATCAATAAATATGCCAACTCCGCCATTAAAATCATATTTTTTGGTATAAGTAAGAATCAAATTCCGCTCATTAGACCCCTCAAGGTATATTTTCCCAAATCCTTTGTGAATGATCACAATGTGTGTAAGCGGAGAACCCTGTTTGTACATGATCTCACCCTTTTTGAAACTAACCTCCATCCTGGCATCGTTGAGTATGTCCAGTTCATCTTTTTTCAGCAAGCTAAAAATTGGACTTTTCTTAAAGCAATGCTTACAATCAAGACATCTATAACCATTTACGAATTCTGTCATCAGGATTATTATTCTATTAAAAAATTAAGTCTATAGAAGGTATCTCAACCTTTCACAACACCTTCTATTTTTATCTAAAATTAATTGATATATATCATAAAATTTATGATAAAAATCATAATCAGGTAGTTTTATATCTGTTGAATTTGATAGGTGATTTTTCAACTTTCGCTCAACTTTGTACTTCATTATTTCGTAATAAATTTTTTAAACGAAAAATAATATCATGAAAAAGCAAATCTATTGGATACTGTAAAAAATATACTTTTAAAATCATTGATTTGTATCAATAAATCAATACCAATTTGAGCAATTCGTGAAAGTTATTTTAAGTAGCTAAAAGCTCGAAAACCATGATAAAAATCATGATCTTGTAAAGCATATCTCATAGAAAAAATCTACACAATCAAGTACATTTATTTAATCATTTTAAAAGAAAAATTTGTAAACTAAATTTAAATAACATGAAAAATCTAAATTATTTAGTAATTGCTTTGTTTGCAGTCTTTTCGCTATTTGCGATCAGTTGTAAAAATGATAATGAAGATCCACCGACAGATCCAATTGGTGATCCTCTCATTCAAGCTCCTACAGGTACATCAGTACAGGTTAACAAAGATGTTAGTATGAGTTTTAATATCAATGCCGAAGGTAAGGTTGCTGAAGTAACAGTTGGCACTAGCAATGGCACTGCTGTAATTGATGATGCAACTTCCATCATTGGTAAAACTTCCGGGATTATTAATGTCACCTATACAGCACCTATAACTGAAGGTAACCAAACAGTAACATTGACAGTGAAAGATCAGCAAACAACACCAAAAACTGTATCTGCATCTGCCGATGTCACCGTAACTTTGGCCCCTGAAAGTTCAAGTGAACTTTTGGTTGCTAAGTTTGCTTCTCCTCCGATATTAGATGGAGAAATAGACGATGTTTGGAATGTAGCTCAAAAACTGGTAGGAACGACAGAGGTTCCTAAATTAGATCCAAGAACTACTTATCTGAATAGTGATGGGCAGGACGTAGAAGAGAATCTTGGTCTGTTTTACCCATATTCTGAAGATGCATTTAAAAACAATGACTTCACTATGAGGAGCGGTTATGTTGGTGATGACATTTATTTCTTAATAGAATGGGAAGATGCTACTGACAGTAAAGACAGACAGTCCTGGTATTTCGATTCTGGTGATAAGCTTTGGAAACAAGAGCATAAATATGCCAATGCTGCCGATGATATGTTTTATGAAGATAAGTTTGCCTTCTTGTTTCCAATAGGAACAGTAGATGGATTTGAAAGTTCTTCTTGCTATGCGACTTGTCATGGGCCATCATTGCCTGTAGCAAAAGATAAAGACAAGCACACCAGGCACTATTTGAAAACTGCAGATCAAAAAATTGATATGTGGCACTGGAAACGCGTAAGAGGCACCCACAACGACAGGATTGATGATCAGAGGATTAAATACGTTGAACCTCCATACACTTCATCATCCAATGGCAGAGGCGGTGATCCGGACTCAGGCAATGGTTCTAGGTCAGGGTATTCCAATAATAAGCAAACGCTGAATAATGGAGTAGAAGATGTAAGTGTACCTAAGTACGTTGTTCCGGGTGGCACAGACTATTACTGGATTCCGGAAGCAGACCTTGGAGCCGCAGCTAAGTTAGTTACAGCTGTTGATGCCGATGGAATATTAACTTATGACGGAGGCACAATTGATCCTACAGGTGATGCGGATTATAATCAAGGCACAGGTAGCAAACGTTTCCCAAGTATTCTTACAAGAGATTTCTTAGGTGATCGTGCTGATATAACAGCTAAGGTAACTCGCTCCGCTACCGGTTGGGTAGCTGAAGTTACACGCAAGTTAAACACCAATGATCCGTGGGATGTAGTATTTGATCCTGCTAAAGAATTGCCATTCGGTTTTGCCATATTTGACAATGCCGCTATTGCACATGGTATCAAGCCTGGCTTAAACTTGAAATTTGAACAATAATCAAAAAGTATTATGAGATGCCAACACTTTGTTGGCATCTCATTTTAAATTTCTATCAACTCATCTTTTTCGTGCATGGCTTAATGCAATTTCAAAAGAGTCTCACATGGCTTAATATGATCAAAATACACAACATCAGAACTATACAAACATGAAATCAAATAGAGAAATAAAAGCACTGGCTGTCTGCCTTATATCATGCCTGATATTTACCACGGGATGCTACTACGACAAAGTGCTACCCGCAGAAGCGCCGGAAGGTGAAATCAGTTATACACAAGATATGCAGCCATTTTTTGACGCAAGTTGCGTGTCCTGTCATAATGGTGGTGGCGTACCATTAAATTTGGAAGCATCTGTTTCTTACGCTGAACTGATATTCGGAGGTTATATTGATAAAGCAAATCCGAAAAATAGTACTTTATACGAAGAAATAAATACAGGTGGTGATATGGAACAATATGCCACAGACATAGAAAGGGCCATGACCCTAAAATGGATTGAACAAGGTGCACAGAATAATTAAATATTTATAGCGATGAAAAATATAAGCAAATATATACGAGAAATTAGTACAATTATCATGGCTATTTTATGGCTTTGTTTGTCGTCACCCTTAGCAGCTCAAGATGAACAGGAAGAAAAAAAACCTGACAAACCTGCTAGGCCGGCCTTTGAAAGTGCTTGGTGGTTTGATGGCCAAACAGGAACGGTTTATCAAAAGAACACATTGGAATTTGTTATTCAGCATCGATTCGGTGTAATCAAACCTGGCAATAATGATTTATTGGGAATTTATGGGCCTTCTAATATTCGAATGGGATTAGGTTATGCACCAACTGATAAGCTTAATGTGGGTTTTGGATATACAAAAAATAAGAGAATCCTTGACTTCTATGCCAAATATGCGCTCCTTACACAAACCAGATCGAACTCCATGCCAATATCACTTACCTACTATGGAAATATTGGCATTGAAACATTGGACAAGGAAAATTACCTCAACTCCTCTGACCGACTAAATTATTTTAATGAACTCATTGTAATGAGAAGATTTGGCTCAAAGTTCTCGGCGCAAGTAGGAACTTCTCTGACACACTACAATGCGGTTAAATGGGAGCAGCAGGATGACGCCTCGTGGGAAACTATGGAAAATGATACCTGGGGCTTAAGTATTGGGGCTCGATACAAAATAACTTCACAAATGATTCTTATGTTGGGCTATGACCAACCTTTGACACAACATGCTATTAACCAGCCAAAACCTTCCATTAATCTGGGATTGGAAATATCTACCAGTAGCCATGCATTCCAGGTTTTTATCACTAACAATAACAGGATTCAGCCTCAGGAAAATTTCATGTTTAACCAGAATGATTTTACAAATGGAGACTGGTTAATTGGATTTAACATTACCCGACTGTGGGGTCTTTAAAATTATTAAGAAAAGACACTTTGATTATGAATAAAAAAGGAAAATCAAAATCAGGCATATCGAGACGGAAATTTCTACCAGTTCTTGGAGGGAGTTTTTCAATACCTTTTTTAGCATCTACGAAGGCAAATAGTTTAGCAGAACAATCCGACCAACAATTCCAAACATTGCTTACTGCTGATGGTAAAATTGTAAAGGTTAGATCTGGTGCGATTAAAAAATCAGAAATTCTAAACAAAGAGTTATCAAACCAATCGCTGTTGAAATGGCTTAAAAAAAAGGAAAAGGATTCTTAATTCCCTAAACCATGAAGGAAAAAAGCGAAAATTCAAGGAGAAAATTTCTTACAAATGGGCTTAAGGTTGGTGTAGCTACTGCTGCCGGTGGAGCTATAGTAGCTAAAGCCATTGATATTGAGCACACAGATGAAGAAATGGTTGAATTGATGACGACTGATGGGGTTTTAGTGAAGGTTCCTAAAGGAGAAGTTGAGGATATTCCTGAAAAAAATAATTACAATGTACGAGAAGGTTATGCTGGTCGTAAGTTTGTAATGGTTGTTGATCTTGCCAAATGCAAAAATGCCTTGAAATGTCAGAGCTCTTGTAATAAAAATCATTATATCACGGGTAAGAATGCATGGTTGAAGGTCTATAAAATGCAAGAGGATAAAGACACGGCTCCATATTGGATGCCCATGATGTGTCAGCATTGCGATGAACCGGCTTGCGTTACTGTATGCCCGGTCGATGCTACTTTTAAACGCAGAGATGGCATTGTACTCATCGACAACGAAAGGTGCATTGGATGTAGATTTTGTATGGCGGCTTGTCCTTACTCGACAAGGGTATTTAACTGGTCAGAACCAGATCAAACTGAGATGATGAAGAAAGCCAAGCATACAGCGGAGCATTCGCCGGACCATGCCGGACATCCCAGCATAAAAGGTACGGTAGATAAATGTGATTTTTGCCCGCACATGATTGATCAGAAAAAACTTCCTCATTGTGTTTCTGCCTGCCCTAACGATGTTTTTCTATTTGGCGACAAATATGAAGACACTGTCACCAACGGTAGTAAACAATCCTATAGGTTAAGCAAATTGCTTGAGGATCGGGCAGGATATCGGCTTTTGGAAGAACTGGGTACTCAAACTAGTGTTTACTACTTACCTCCTGTAGAGCGTACAGATACTTTTGAATACGGACTTGATAATTATCGTGAATTTGAATCAGTCCCCAAACCTGACTAGCTATGAGTAAATACGATGATCTGGTAGCCGAATTAGCTCCCAGAAAATTTAAAAGAAATGGTAGAATTTGGACAATTAGTCTGATTATAGTTACCATAATCGGCACTATTGCATATATCGATCAAGTAATCAAAGGTCAGGTTGTAACCAATATGCGGGACTACGTATTATGGGGAGTATATATCTCTAATTTCGTTTTTTTTGTAGCGATTAGCTTTGTAGGATCTCTCACAGCAGCTGTTCTAAGGCTAACCAGAAAGGCCTGGCGTACACCTTTAGTACGTATTGCTGAGATCATTGCATTTGCAGCTATTATTATGGCAGGAATTACAATAATCTTAGATATGGGGAGACCAGATCGCTTGTATAATCTGTTTATTTATGCCCGTCTGCAATCGCCAATTATATGGGACGTAGTAATAATCACAACATATATTGCAATAAGCTTACTTATACTTTATATCCCATTATTGCCGGATTTAGCTATTTTAAAACATCATTTCAAGGATAAGACATGGTTAAGCAATTTGTATGGGCGGCTTTCTTTGAAATGGACCGGATCCCGGAAACAATGGGCATTGCAGTCAAAGTCAATTCAAATGGTGGCGATCCTTATTATCCCTGTTGCACTGATTCTTCAAACTGTAGATGCCTGGCTTTTTTCGACTACTTATAGGATTGGCTGGGATAGTACCAATTTTGGTCCATATTTTATTGCAGGAGCATTTGTAGTCGGAACAGGTGGGTTGATTGCCGTTACGTATGTCTTGCGCAAAGCGTATGGTTTGGAAAAATACATCACCCATTTACATTTTGACAAATTAGGTCGTCTGTTGGTATTCGCTTGCCTGATTTATTTGTATTTTAATATTAACGAATATTTACTACCCGCTTTTTCAGCACCTAAAGCTGAAACTATTCATCTCAATGAATTATTTTTTGGTCAATTTTCCATATTGTTTTGGTTTGTGACTGTTGGCGGATTAATTCTTCCGGTAATAGTCCTGATTTTTCCAAAAGGAAGAAGACCACTACCGCTATTTATTGTTGCCTTGTTGGTTGTATTTACATCGTGGTGGAAAAGATATTTAATTGTTGTGCCTAGTTTGCTGCATCCATTTTTACCGATACAGGGTGTTCCGGAATCATGGCATAGTTATTTCCCAAGCTTCCACGAATGGGCAATTGTAAGTGGTACGCTAGCTATGGCCCTGCTAATTATTACCATTTTGGTGAGGTATGTTCCGATAATACCAATATACAGAACAGCCAATGAACAGGGAATATTAGATACTGAAAAATCTATCGAGTCATGAAAAAGTTACAAACTTTGAAATTTGTTGTGCCGTTGTTATTGGCTTATTGTATGTTGGCCATGGTTCTCTTTACTCAGGCTCAAAACAAGAAATATAAGGCGAGATTATCAGTTGATTATCTTAAAACAATGGGTGCTGATCCCGTTATCAAAATATCAGTAAAATTTAAAGGACAAAATGGTTATGAACCTGCGACAGATCTGCCACTTAATATTTACCAACAACTAGCGGAGGATTCACTAAATTTTATTGGTGAGATCAATACTAATAAAAATGGTGTAGCGAGTTACAGATTGGTGGACTTTGGAAAGGATGTAGGTGATTCAAAAATAACCTACAATTATGAGGTTAAAATTGAAAACAATGAAAAATTCAAAAATACTAAAAAATCTATTCGTTTTTCCGTTGTCAATCTTTTTGCTGAGGTAGTGGAAATTGATAGTGTCAAATACATATCCGCTAAATTAACAAATACAATAAATGAGCCTTTAGAAAGAGAAAAATTAAAGGTAATGGTTCACAGACTATTTGCACCACTTACAATTGGCAAATCATCTTATCGTACAGATAAAAATGGTGCAGTTCTTGTACCATTAAAAGAACCTTTGCCGGGGATTGATGGTATATTGACTTTTGAAGTGATGCTTGAGAGTAGAAAATTTGGAATCGTTAGTCATATCTTTGATTCGCCAATTGGAAAACCAATTATCGATCAATCAACTTTTGACCAGAGAACCATGTGGTCACCCCAAAACAAAACGCCTGTATTTTTGCTGATATTTCCAAACATCATAATTTTGGGAATATGGGCAATAATATTCTTATTGATTAGTAATTTAATTAAAATTTATAAATCCTAAATTAATGTAATGATGAAAACAATTAAAAATTTAATGGTTATTGGGCTGGTTACAGCAGGACTTTATTCCTTTACTTCTTATGTACAATCTGATGAATGGGTTGTGCCCGATAAGTATAAGGCTATGGAAAATCCTACAGATGCTTCTGACGAAGATAACATAGAAATTGGTGAAGAGCTATACATGAAACATTGTAAGTCTTGCCATGGCAAGGAAGGGCTTGGTGATGGTACTAAAGCCAAAGAATTGGATACTGAAATGGATGATCTGAGTTCAGATGAAGTTCAGACACAATCTGACGGAGAACTATATTATAAAAGCGTCATTGGACGAGATGATATGCCAAACTTCGAAAAGAAAATCAGAGATGAGGAAGACCGTTGGTTGGTGATCAACTTTATACGTACATTGGCAGAATAGTTAAAATTTCTTTAAAACAAAAAAGGGAAGCAATGCTTCCCTTTTTTGTTTTAAAGAAATTATTTCATGCTTTATGAAATTACGCTTCAAATCTTATCATAGGGCAATCGAGTTAAACTATATTGTCGTATTGAACTTACCCTAGTGTAAAGAGTCTTTAAAAGACGAATTATTAGGATTATAAGTCCAGTCAAACGGCTTGGCTCTTGTAAGATTATATGTTTTGATGTAATCCATTA
>VAPL010343845.1_pt1 | contig 11420 bp, 10 predicted proteins | sample 3395061 | NCBI WGS metagenome assembly VAPL01 (sample SAMN08290444, study PRJNA428436) | hydrothermal vent metagenome | isolation source: Deep-sea hydrothermal vent chimney 2 | place: Pacific Ocean: Juan De Fuca Ridge | depth 2182 m m
CCGAGAAGAAATTAACCTATCGCCGCTACGAGGAAGGCGAGGCCACGTGGGATGACTGGACGGACAAGATTTTCAATGCCGGCCATAGTCACAAGTGCCCGACCTATGTTCACCGTACACCGCCGTGCCAGGGCAGTTGCCCGTCGGGCCATGAAATTCGCGGCTGGCTGGCGATCGCGCGCGGTATGGATAAGCCGGTCGACGCCGAGACCCCGTGGCAGCAGTACGCTTTTGAACGCATGAGCGAGGCCAACCCGTTCCCCAGCGTGATGGGCCGGGTCTGCCCGGCGCCGTGCGAAAGCGGCTGTAACCGTAACGAGGTCGATGAATTCGTCGGCATCAACGCGGTCGAACACTATGTCGGTGACTGGGCTATTGAAAACAAGGTCGGCTACGCCAGGCCCGAGCTCGAAACCGGCAAAAAGGTCGCCGTTATCGGTGGCGGCCCGGCCGGCCTGACGGCGGCCTATCAGTTGCGCAGGAAAGGCCACGGCGTGACCATTTTTGACGAGCACCCGGAACTGGGCGGCATGATGCGCTTCGGCATTCCCGGCTATCGCACGCCGCGCCATATGCTGGACAGCGAAATCGGCCGGATAATCGATATGGGCGTAGAGGTCAGGACCGGAATCCGGGTTGGCAAAGATATTCCGATGGCCGATATCGACCGTGATTTCGACGCCGTGTTCTGGGCCATCGGCGCGCAGAACGGCCGGCCGCTGCCGGTAGACGGCGCCGACGCCCCGAACTGCATCACCGGCGTCGCCTTTCTGGACGCCTTTAACCAGGGCAAGCTGCAACACGTGACCGGCAGGATCGTCGTCATCGGCGGCGGCGATACATCCATCGATGTCGCCTCGGTGGCCCGCCGTTTGGGTCACATCACCACGATCAACGAAGCCGACCGCCCGGAAATGGTGGTGCTTGGCCATACCGCCCATGATGTCGCCGCCACCGCCGTGCGTGAAGGCGCCCAGGTGACCCTTACGTCGCTGTTCCCGATAGATGAAATGACGGCGGCGGAACGGGAACGGGAAGACGCGATTTCGGAAGGCGTCGATTTAAGGGGCGGTATCATGCCGCTGGAAGTACTGCTTGACGCCGAAGGCCGGGCCCGCGCCATAAAAATGTGCCAGTGCGATATGGACGGCATGAAACCGGTTATCCGCGAAGGCAGCGAATTTGAAATCGAATGCGATCTGGTGGTCTCGGCAATCGGCCAAAGCGGTAATCTGGATGGCCTCGACTCCCTGGACAACGGCAAGGGCTTCATCGAAACAGACAAGAACTACCGGGTCACCGGCAAGACTAATCATTTCGCCGGCGGCGACATCATCCGCCCGCATTTGCTGACCACCGCCATCGGTCATGCCTCGATTGCCGTCGAAGGCATCGATCACATTCTGGCCGGAAAGGAACTGGCCGAGCGGCGCCCGACCGTGGATGTTCATCACTTCAACCTTCTTTCCGAACTGCATCAGCGCCACATGGACCCTGAAGACTATACCCACGAACCGACCCGCGGCACGTCGGATAAGAAATTCGCGGTCCATAACTACGAAGATCGTTCCGACAAGCAGATCATCCCCTACAACCAGTTATTCCTGGGCCATTTCGGTTTCGTTGATCGCAATCACCGGAATGAAATACAGATCAGCGCCGATGATGTTCTGGGCAACTTCAAGGAACGCATCAACGCGCTGGATGAACAACAGGTCCAGGCCGAAGGCGACCGCTGCATGAGTTGCGGCATGTGCTTCGAATGCGACAATTGCATAATCTATTGTCCGCAGGATGCCGTATTCAAGGTCAAGCGCGACCAGGCCGCCGTTGGCAGATACGTCGATACCGATTATTCCAAGTGTATCGGCTGTCATATCTGCATGGATGTCTGCCCGACCGGCTACATCCAGATGGGCCTGGGAGAATAGTTGAACAAAAACAAACAGGGGAGCAATTGGGGCGATGGCGAAGGTAGAAAAGGTGCTGACTTTCAGACGCTACAAGGATGGCGATTCCGATCATCTGGCGTGGGACGAGGATTTTATCCAATCCGGCGAGTCCTACAAGTGTCCGACCTATGTCCACAAGACGCCGCCGTGCCAGGGTTCGTGCCCCTCGGGCCACGATATTCGCGGCTGGCTGACCATCACCCGCGGCCTCGACAAACCGCAAAACGAAGAGCCATGGCAGGAATACGCCTTCCGCCGCATGGTCATGTCCAACCCATTCCCCGCCGTCATGGGCCGGGTCTGTCCGGCGCCGTGTCAGGACGGCTGCAACCGCAACGAGGTCGATGAACAGGTCGGCATCAACGCCATCGAACAGTTTGCCGGTGACTGGGCCTTGCAACACGGGCTTAAGTTCGCCAGGCCGGAAACCGAAACCGGCAAAAAAGTGGCCATCGTCGGTGGTGGTCCGGCCGGTCTGGCGGCGGCCTATTTTTTGCGTCTGAAAGGCCACGCCTGCACCATTTTCGAATCCTACAAGGAACTGGGCGGCATGATGTGTTTCGGCATACCCGGTTATCGCACCCCGCGCGATGTGCTTGAGGGCGAGATCAAGCGGATCATCGACATGGGGGTCGAGGTGCGCCTGAATACCCGCGTCGGCACGGACATTTCCGTGGCCGATCTGGAAACCGACTATGACGCCATTTTCTGGGCTATCGGCGCGACCGTCGGCAAGCCCCTGCCGGTGCCCGGCGCCGAGGCGCCCAACTGCGTGGACGGCATTTCGTTTCTGACGGCTTTCAACGAGGGACGGCTGCAACATTTAAGCGGTCGGGTGCTGGTCGTCGGTGCCGGCGATACCGCCATGGATGTCGCCGCCGTGGCCCGGCGCATCGGCAACATTGAAAACAGTTCGATAAATGATCATCCGGAATCGGCCATCCTTGGCTATACGGTCCATGATGTGGCCTCTGCCGCCAGCCGTCAAGGCGGTGATGTCTGGGTCGTCTATCGCCGACCTATCAGCAAGGCCCCGGCGACCCGGCACGAACTGGATTCGGTAATTGCCGAGGGCGCCGAAATTCATGAAAGCCTGATGCCGCTGGAAGTCATTGTCGGCGAGGATGGCCGCGCCACGGCGCTGCGGGTGCAGCCGGTCGATTGGAAAGACGGCGAAATGACACCACGCGAGGGCGAGGAATTTGAAATCGAATGCTCGCTTATCGTCGCCGCCACCGGCCAGTCGTCGGATTTTGCAGGCTTCGATGACTTCGACAACGGCTGGGGCCAGATCGACGCCGACAAGGTTTATCAGGTCAAGGGCAAGCCTGGGCATTTCGTCGGCGGTGACGCCATCAAGCCGCACCTGCTGACCACCGCCATCGGTCACGCCTCGATCGCCGTCGAGGGCATAGATCAGTATCTTGCAGATTCGGAAATCGGTGCCCGTCCAAAAATCGATGCCCACCACTTTAATTTGCTGGAAGAATTGCGGAACCATCATCTGGAACCACAACCATACGATCACAACCCGGTTCTGGGCACCGACAGCGCCGACTTCGCCGTCCACAATTACGAAGACCGGGCGTTCGCCGAGATAGTCACCTGTGACAAATTATACCTCGGCCATTTCGATTTTGAACCCATGAACAGGCGCTCCGAGGTGCACGTTTCGGCCAACAATATTCTGGGCAACTTCGAAGAGCGCTTCACCGGGTTCGCCGAACAGCAAGCCGTAGACGAGGCCGGACGTTGCATGAGTTGCGGCATGTGCTTCGAATGCGACAACTGCATTATCTATTGCCCGCAGGGCGCCGTTCACCGGGTCAAGAGAGACCGGGTGACAATCGGACGATATGTGGAAACCGACTATGCAAAATGTATCGGCTGCCACATCTGCATGGATGTCTGCCCGACCGGATATATCCAGATGGGGTTGGGTGAATAGGCCAATGATATTGACAAGGGAAACGCAGTTTTGAACAAGCATGTCATGAAGTTAATGGCGGCGTTCGCGGTCGCGCTACCGGTGATGATGGTGTCGATGACCGCACCCGAGCAAGCATGCGCCCAGGAAAGCGGTGTACCGCTGCCGTCGGTGCCGAAGGCGGTCAAGGGCGAACAGTGCGTCGAACCGGTCGATGTCATGCGACGGGAACACATGAACTTCCTGATCCACCAGCGGGATGAAACCATGCGACAGGGCATTCGCGGCAATAAATACAGTCTGAAGGGATGCACCGAATGCCACGCCACGGTTGACCCTGCGGCAAAGGACAAGAAGGTGCGCACCGTGGAACCTTTCTGCGCCCAGTGCCATGAATACGCCGCCGTTAAAATAGACTGCTTCGAATGTCACAATCCGGAACTGCCGCTGCAACAAAACAGCGCCGCCTCGAAAATTCCGGAAAACGATACCGCCGGGTTGCAACAGATGATCGTGTCCCATCTTAGCGCCGGCGTATTTGCGGGACTGGTTCCCGAAAAGAAGCAAAAGGAATACTCCCAATGAACGGGTCATCCGAATTCACCCCTTCCAGGCGCGCCCTGCTGACCGGCGCCGGGGCGCTGGCCGGCGTCACCATCGCCGCCGGAGTAACCCTGATTTCCACCACCCCGGCCACGGGCGCCACCGGCCCGGCCACATCTAAAAACCGTTGGGGGCTGCTGATTGATTCAAACAAGTGCGACGCCGGTTGCGAAGAATGCGTTATCGCCTGCCGTACCGAACAGGGCTGGCAGGGGCATGGCCGTCCGCAGACCGACCCGCAATGGATCAGGAAGGTTAATCTGAAAGATAATAAAACCGGGGCGACCCATTCCCTGCCGGTAATGTGCCAGCACTGCGAAAACCCGGCATGTGTGGATGTCTGCCCGACCGGCGCCTCCTTCCGGCGGGCCGACGGCATCGTTCTGGTAGATAAGCATATTTGTATAGGCTGCCGCTATTGCATGATGGCCTGCCCCTACAAGGCGCGGTCTTTCGTCCATGAAAAAATCACCGGCCAAAAACCATATATGCCACGCGGCAAGGGGGTGGTGGAATCATGTACGTTGTGCGTTCATCGCATCGATGTTGGCCGCATCCCTGCCTGCGTCGAGGCCTGCACCGAAATAGCCGGTCACAGCGCCATGACGTTCGGCGATCTGAACGATCCGGAAAGCGCCATCGCCAAAGAATTATCGAAACGTGTCACGACCCGTTTACGTGCCGATCTGGGGTTGGCTCCCGGTGTTTACTATCAGGGCCTGTGAGGCGAGGACGACAGTATTATGAAGCAAATCACCTTCACCCAGATTAGCGGAAAATCCACCGGCTATTATGCCCTGCTCGGATGGCTGGCGATATTCGCCGCCGCCGCCCTCGGCGCCGCCTGGTATATGGAATATAATGGCCATTACGTTACCGGCATGACCAATCAGATCGTCTGGGGCATGCCCCATGTGTTCGCGGTATTCCTGATCGTCTCGGCATCCGGGGCGCTTAACGTGGCATCAATCTCGTCGGTATTCGGACGCCCCATGTACAAGCCGCTGGCCCGCCTGTCCGCCCTGCTGGCACTGGCCTTGCTGGCCGGCGGACTGATGGTTCTGGTGCTTGATCTGGGCCGTCCCGACCGGCTGATCGTGGCCATGACCAAGTACAATTTCAAATCCATCTTCGCCTGGAATATCTATCTCTACACCGGATTTTTCGTCGTCGTCGGCGTTTATCTGTGGATGATGATGGAACGGCGGATGAACCGTCACACCCGCCTGGCCGGCCTCGCCGCTTTCATCTGGCGGCTGGCCCTGACAACCGGCACCGGTTCGATATTCGGCTTTCTGGTTTCCCGCCAGGCCTACGATGCGGCAATCATGGCGCCGATGTTTATCGTCATGTCATTTTCATTCGGCCTGGCCATTTTCATTTTGCTGCTGATGGCCATCAGCAAGGGAACCGGCAGGCCGCTGGGCGACGCGGTGATGGCGAAACTGCGTAATCTGCTCGGCGTGTTCGTGGCCGGCGTATTGTACTTCGTTACCGTAAAGCACCTGACCAACCTGTACGCCAGCGAACACAGCGGTGTCGAGAATTTCATCCTGGTCGGCGGCGGTCTTTATACCGGCCTGTTCTGGATCGGCCAGATTCTTATCGGCGGCCTGGCCCCGCTGGCTTTGCTGTATCATCCGGTGACCGCCAAGGACCGTTCCATGACCGGACTGGCGGCGGCGATGATAATTGTCGGCGGCCTGATCCAGATATATATCATCATCGTCGGCGGTCAGGCCTTTCCGCTGGTGATTTTCCCAGGTTACGAGGTCAGCAGTTCGTTTTTCGATGGCCAGATCAACGCCTATTCGCCTAGTCTGCCGGAAGTGGTTCTGGGCCTGGGCGGCGTCGCCGTCGCCTTGCTGATAGTGACCGTCGCGATCAAGGCGCTGCCGTTCCTGGCCGAATCTTTGGCCGATGCCGATATTGATCCGCACTATGTGGCGCCGAAAACCGATGAGGACGAGGCCAGCGAACCGGCGTAACCCGTTGCGGAGACAACCCATGTGCCGATGGATCGCTTATAGCGGAGAGCCGATTTTCCTGGAGGAATTAATCGCCGAGCCGAAAAATTCACTGTTGGCGCAAAGTCTGCATGCCAGTGAATCCAAGGCCGAAACCAATGGCGACGGATTCGGTTTCGGCTGGTACGCCCATCGCAAGGAACCCGGCCATTATCGGGATATCCTGCCTGCCTGGAACGATGAAAACCTGCGCAGCCTGTCACGGCAAATCCGCTCGCCGATGTTTTTCTCCCATGTTCGCGCCTCAACCGGCACCGCCACCAATCGCTCCAACTGCCACCCCTTCGTGCAGGGGCGCTGGATGTTCATGCACAATGGTCAGGTCGGATCCTACCCCCTGGTGCGACGCCGCCTGGAATCCCTGATCCCCGACAACCTTTATTGCGAACGGATCGGCACCACCGACAGCGAAGCGCTGTTCCTGGCCGCCTGCGGCAAGGGCCTCAACGAAGACCCCTTCGGCGCCATCTGCGCCACCATTGATGATATCCTGGATATTATGGAACAGGCCGCAATCAGCGAACCGCTGCGCTTTACCGCCGCCTTCGCCGATGGCGACGATATTTACGCCTTCCGCTACAGTAGCGACGATCTGGCGCCCAGCCTGTATCACTGCCAGGAAAAAGATTGTCTGCTGATCGTGTCGGAACCCTTGGACGAAGGCAAACACGACTGGCAGGCGGTGCCCAAGGGTCATGCCATAATCGGCAACGGCCGGGAAGGCGGACCGCTTATCAAGGAAATGAGGCTGCGCCAACGCGCCCCGATTTCCCAATCCGTGAACCAAAAATGACCGAAGAACACCCGTTCGCCAAATACGTCCGCATTATCGGCAAGGGACCGAACCTGTCCCGCCCGTTAACGGCCGAGGAAATGTACGAGGCCGCGAGCCATATCCTGCGGGGCGAAATCGAACCGCTGCAACTGGGCGCCTTCCTGTGCATCCTGCGCATGCGTACGGAAGTCCCGGAAGAAGGCGAGGGTTTCGTGCGCGCCGTGCGCGATAGCCTGAAACTACCGGCCGCCCTGCCCCCGGTCGATCTCGACTGGTCGTCCTATTCGGGCAAGAAACGGCAACTTCCATGGTATCTGCTGGCCGCCCTGCTGCTGGCCGATAACGGCGTGCGAATATTCATGCAGGGAACCGAAGGCCATACACCGGGGCGCATCTATTCGCGTCAGGCGCTGGAATTTTTAAATATCGCTATCGCCGGATCACTGGCCGAAGCCGCCCGGCATATCGAAACCGGCAATTTCGCCTACCTGCCGCTGGCCGTGCTGTCGCCCGGACTGCAAGACATAATCGACCTGAAGCCGGTGCTGGGCCTCCGCACCCCGGTCAACACCTTTGGCCGCATGATAAATCCCTTCGCCGCCCCCCATGAATTGCAAACCGTGTTCCACCCCAACTACCGGGACGTCCATCGCGACACCGCCAGGTTGCTGGGCCAACCCCATATGGCGGTGTTCAAGGGCGAAGGCGGCGAGGCCGAACGACGCCCGCAAAAACCGCTTCAGGTATACTACCTGCACGAAGGAAACCCGAGCGAAGAGGAATGGCCGGCCCTGCTGCCCGAGGAAGACGTCAGGGTCGACGAGGAAATGGACCTGTCGCGCCTGAAATCGGTATGGAACGGCAGCGAAGACGACGCCTACGCCGCCGCCGCCGTGACCGGCACTGCGGCCATCGTCCTGCGCCTGATGCGGCGGGCGGCCAATCCCGATCAGGCGCTGGATCAGGCGCGGCGGATGTGGCGACAACGTAACAGGGACAAGTTTTAGTCCCGTGGCGCACCTGCTGATATCGGCGGCCCACAAGTCATCGGGAAAAACCACCGTGTCCATCGGGTTGGCGGCGGCTTTATCGCAGCGTGGGCTGTTCGTGCAGACCTTCAAGAAGGGACCGGATTATATCGACCCCATGTGGTTGTCACGGGCCACCGGCCGGCCCTGTTTTAATCTGGACTATTACACCATGAGCGAGGCCGAAATCCTGGCCACGTTCGCCGGCCACGACGGCCCCGCCGATATCTCGCTGATCGAAGCCAACAAGGGGCTCTATGACGGGCTGGACCTGGACGGCGGCAATTCCAACGCGGCCCTGGCGGGCCTGCTGAAAGCGCCGATCGTGCTGGTCATCGACGCCAGGGGCATGACCCGCGGAATAGCACCGCTGATACTGGGATATCAGGCGTTCGACCCCGGCCTGAACATAACCGGCGTGATACTGAACAAGGTCGGGGGAACCCGCCACGAGGGAAAACTGCGCGCCATCATAGAACACTATACCGACGCCAAGGTGCTGGGCGCCGTGCATCGCGATTCCCGGCTGCAAATACAAGAGCGACATTTAGGCCTGATGCCGAGCAACGAAGCGCCCGAGGCCGACGCCAAGATTGCGGTGATCCGTGACCTGATCGCCGCCCAGGTGGATATAGATATCATTGCGGAAATTGCCAAAACGGCGCACCGTCCAGAACCTATATCTCGATCCCCTGTCGGCGCGAAGGCGGCGGATTTAACGATAGGTTTCGCCCGTGACAGCGCCTTCGGGTTTTACTATCCCGACGATCTGGCCGCCCTTGAAGCCGCCGGCGCAAAATTGCTGGCCATCGACCTGACTTCCGATTCGGGACTTCCGGCGATCGACGGGCTGTTCATCGGCGGCGGCTTCCCGGAAACCAGAATGGATTTGCTTGAAGGCAATCATGCCATGCGCAACGCCATCAGGCGGGCCATCGAAGGCGGCCTGCCGACCTATGCCGAATGCGGCGGCCTGATGTATCTGTCCCGCAGCCTGACCTGGCATGGCGAAACCCGGCAGATGGCCGGTGTTATCCAGGGCGACGTCATCATGCACGACGTGCCCCAGGGACGCGGCTATGTCCGCCTGCGGGAAACCGGCCTGGGACCATGGCCGAAAATGGAAAATGTCGATGAAATACCGGCCCATGAATTTCATTATTCGAGCCTTGAAAACCTGCAAGGTCAACCGGTATACGCTTATCGGGTGCTGCGCGGACAGGGCATCGACGGCCGGCATGATGGGCTGACAATGCATAATCTTCTTGCCTGTTACGCCCATTTGCGGGACGTTCGGGCCAATCCCTGGGCCAGTCGTTTCGTACAGTTCGTGCGCCGTCATAAAAACCCGGATTTGGCTTGATAGTCAGGAGTATTTTGTTGGTAAACCCCATTCCCGTTTATTTGGTCGGCGCCGGGCCTGGCGACCCGGACCTGTTGACCGTCAAGGCCATGCGACTGCTTAAGGAAGCCGACGTAGTGGTCTATGACCGCCTGGTATCGGACGGTATTCTTGATCTGGCGCCGAAAGGCGCGACCCGTATTTTCGCCGGCAAGGCGGCGCGGGACCATTTCATGGCGCAAGATGAAATCAACGATTTACTGGTCAGTCTGGCCCGCAACGGACGCCGGGTGGTGCGATTGAAAGGCGGCGACCCTTTCATTTTCGGGCGCGGCAGCGAGGAAGCCCTGTTTCTGGCCAAACACAATATACCTTTTGAAATTGTCCCCGGCATTACCGCATCGGCCGGATGCGGGGCCTACGCCGGAATCCCGCTAACCCATCGTGGCATGGCAACCGGGGTGCGCTTCGTTACCGGCCACTGCCGGGACGGCGCGCATCTGGACCTGAACTGGCGAAGCCTGGCCGACCCGGACACCACCCTGGTCATATACATGGGGCTTATCAACGTCAGGAAAATCAGCGATGAACTTATCAAGGCCGGACTTCCCGGCGGGACCCCGGCGGGGGCCATCGAACGGGGCACCACGTCCGATCAACGGACCATCCTGACCACGCTGGCCGACTTGCCAGCCTGTATAGACAAGGCCGACCTGAAAGCGCCCAGCCTGCTGATAATCGGTCGCGTCGTCGACCTGGCGCAGGACCTGGGCTGGCATATCCCGGCCCAGTATTGCGATGCCGAAGCACTCGGCTAATTCCCTGAAAGGATCGACCCTGCTGCTGGCCGGCCACGGATCATCGCGGCCCGGCGGCGATAACCCCGTGCATATTCTCTGCCAATCCCTGACCGCGACAGGGATATTCGCCGCCGTCGCCGAGGGCTACCTGAAACAGGACCCGTTATTGACCGAGGCGATTTCCGATATCGCCACCGACCAATTGTTCGTGGCCCCGATGCTGACCGGGCACGGCTACATCACCGATGAATTGATTCCCGACGCACTGGCGAAAATCGGCGACCGCACACACATTCACATGTGCCGACCGATAGGCTGCCATCCGGCAATTCCCGGACTGCTGGCCGGCCTGATCGGCTCGATCATTGATGCCAAGGGCCTCAAAGGCGATGAGGTGTCGGCGGTGCTGTCGGCGCACGGTAACAGGAAAAATCCGCAGAACGCCCGCCAGGCCATCGCCCTGGCCCGGGCGATCGGCGACAAATGCAACGGTGTCGCCGTGAAGGCCGCATTCATCGAGGAAGCCCCGTTTATTTCGGACTGGCCGACGCAAACCAGTACCGAAAACCTGATCGTTCTGCCCTTCATGATTGGCGCCGGGCGGCATGGCGCCGAGGACGTCCCGGCCATGATCGGCCTCGACCCGCAGCACCCGGCGCTTATGGCGCTTGGCGCCGATGACGCGGTAGCCGGCCCTTTCAAGATTCATGATCGCACGATATGGTACTGTCGGGCGTTTGGATACGAACCGGCGCTAAGCGCCATGGTCATCGATCTGGCCAAGGACACGCCATGAAAGAGACACTCGTACCCGGCCTTAAATACCGGCATCGTTTTTTGGTCCCGGAAAGCAAAATCGTGCGTAATACCAAGGATCACTGATAAAGACCCATTGAGACGGCTTTCCATGGTTTTCGGCAAGGAATGCCCGCCGCCGCGATGCCGGGCATCGCCAGGCGGGCATGA
>VAPL010628128.1_pt1 | contig 11419 bp, 13 predicted proteins | sample 3395061 | NCBI WGS metagenome assembly VAPL01 (sample SAMN08290444, study PRJNA428436) | hydrothermal vent metagenome | isolation source: Deep-sea hydrothermal vent chimney 2 | place: Pacific Ocean: Juan De Fuca Ridge | depth 2182 m m
ATATAGATATGCCAAATATGGATGGTATAGATTTGGTTAAAAAGATAAGAAAAGATAATGGTGATATTCCTCTTATTATACTAACAGCCTATAGTAATGAAGAGTATTTGCTAAAGTTAATAAATCTTAAAATCACCCATTTCATCTTAAAACCCATAAATGCTCAAAAATTACAAAAAGTACTTTTAGAGATATTTGATAATATTGATACAATAAAAATAGATGAAACTCTATATATCAATCTAAACTCTATGGAGATAGTTAGCAACAAAATTATCGTCAAAATGACAAATCGAGAAAAGCTCTTTTTGAAACTATTATATAAAAATAAAAATAATGTAACAACCTATCAAAACATTCAAGATTATGTTTGGCAAAATGATATCATGAGCCAAAATGCACTAAAAACCTTCGTAAAAGTCCTAAGAAAGAAATTTCTCAAAGAGGTTATAGAAAATATATCAGGAACGGGATACAGGTTTTGCAACAGTTCGTTATGACATGTAAAAAGAAGTTTAATTGCTTTTCTCAAAGAGATTGTAAAGCATAAAAAAGGAGTTCTAATGATATCACTAAAAATATCTCTGGGGTACAAAATAAAAATTTTAATACTGATACTTGCATTTGCAATATCATTACAAGCTGGTCAACTTCAGTTTGGGCACAATTTTAAAAATGCATTGCAAAAAGCTAAAAAACAGAACAAAGAGGTGATGATGATGTACTCTGCAAAATGGTGTCCAGAGTGTAACTATATGAAAGAAGTTGTCTTTAAAGACAAAAAAGTATCTAAGTATATACAGAAAAATTTTATCTTTTTAAGCCTTGATATTCAAAATGATAAACTGCCCAAAGGATTTGATTATGTTGGGATTCCTACATTCTTTTTTATCAAAGATAATGCAAAGTTAAGTGACAAGATTATAGGTGGAGACAGGGCAGATAGATTTTTAAAAAAACTTAGAGCCATAAAATGAAAAATGTACTACTTATTATGATAATTTTCATAAATCTTCTATTTGCTTTTAATGCAGGTGATTTAAAATTACTAAAAGAAGAGGGCGATTGCCCTAAATGTGATTTAAGTTATGCAAACTTGAGTGGTATGGATTTGACAATGTCTGATTTTTCAGATGCAAATCTAAGCCATGCGAATTTGATAGATACATTAGCTCACAAGGCAAACTTTTCGCATGCAGATTTGAGTTATGCTAGATTTGAAAAGTCAAATATCAAAGGGGCAAATTTTACTAATGCAACTCTAAAAAATGTGGATTTTTCCGAGGCTAGAATTTGGAAAGGTAATTTTTCAAATGCGTATATAGACAAATGTAATTTCAATGAATCAGCATTAGGGTCTGCTGTATTTAATGATAATAATCTGACAAATTCAACATTTAAAGGTGCTATCTTATACAAAATAGAATTTAAAAAAAATGTTGCTGGTATCCCAAAATGGTATTTTGAAAATTAATTACTCTGATTAATTGCGGGTACAATACTATATGTAACATTAAGTTGTAACTTTTGGTTACATATAGAGTCATTTTTTAGATTTTCTACAGTTTTTATTTCTATCCTCACTTTTTCCTCACTCTTTAAAAGTAGTATATAGTAACATCAATTCAAAGGAGAAGATATGTTAAAAAAAATTATCTTAGCAGTAGGCGCTACTTCACTTATGTTTGCAGGAACCGTAAATATGGATCTAAATGCAAAGTATGGAGCAACAAACTTCCATACAAAGGGTGCTGTTAAGTATGCAGCTTTAGTTAAAAAGTATACAAAGGGTAGTGTAAATATCAAAGTACATGCAGGAAGTTCACTTGTCAAAGGAAATGCTTTAAAAGCTGTAAAAGATGGCGTTGTGCCTATGACAGATATGTTTATACCTTTTACGGCGGGTGGTGGTAAAGTTTTTGGTATCTCTGCTCTTCCTTTTGTTGCTTCATCTTATGCTGATGCCTATAGGTTGTACCAAATCTCTAAACCAGCTTACAATAAAACATTTAAAAAGTGGAATCAAAAACTTCTATATGCAGTCACATGGCCACCAAGTGGGATTTACACCAAAAAAGCTATAAACTCAACTGCTGATTTTAAAGGAATAAAAGCAAGAACTTATGATAAAAACTCTGCCAATTTTGTAAAAATGGCTGGCGGTAGTGCTGTGGCTTTGCCTTGGGGAGAGGTTTACTCAGCTTTAAGTACAGGTCTTGTAAATGCAGTTGTAACATCATCTGAGAGTGGAAAAAATGGAAAATTATGGGAAGTTTTAAATAACTTTACAAAAATTGGATATGCTTATCCTCTTCAAGCAGTCACTATAAATCTTGATTATTGGAACTCTTTGGACAAATCTCAACAAAAAGCTATGTTAAAGGCTGCTAAAGAGATGGAAAAAGCTCAATGGGCTATCAGCAAGAGTATAGATAAAGAAGATTTGGTGATTTTAGCCAAAAATGGCATGAAAGTTAGTGAAGCAACTCCTACTTTAAAAAAAGAGTTGGCTAAAGTTGGTGCTAAGATGTTAAAATCTTATCTAAAAGACGCTAACAGTGACATCAAAAAAATCTTCAAAGAGTATAGAAAATAAGAAAAATTATGAAATTTTTTATAAAATTTGAAAAAGGGCTCTCAGAATTGGGAGCTCTTTTATCAGCGCTATTTATCATGGCTTTAGTCCTCTTAATACTAACAGAGATTTTTTCGAGAACATTTTTGGATAGATCTACAATGATAGCAGATGAATATAGTGGTTACTTTTACTTAGCTTCTGTATTTTTAGGCCTTGGCTATACTTTTAGCCAAAAAGCACACATAAGAATCAACATACTAACAGCTAGATTATCAAGTGGGATGCAAAGATATATGGATATATTTGCAGGAACTATCACGCTTCTTGTCATATTTTTTATATTTTGTAGAGTTATACTTATGACTATGGACGCTTACGGTTTCAATATACTATCAGAGGGAGTTTCGGAAACACCAATCTATCTTACGCAGATTCCTATGATAGTTGGTTCATTTATATTTGTCATAGCTATACTGGCTTTTATAGTAAAAAGGATGCAAAATGATAGCTGATCCACTAACTTTGACTATAGTACTTTTGATTGTTATGTTTGCTTTTTTACTCTCTTCTGTATGGATTGGGGTATCTTTAATGCTTACAGGTATCTTTGGCATGCTTATATTTAAAGTAAATTTACCTCCAGCAATCAATATTTGGGATAAGATAGGAGATTTACTCTCATCATCTTTGTATGATTCACTAAACTCTTGGTCACTAGCAGCACTTCCCATGTTTATACTTATGGGTGAACTCTTATATAAATCTTCTATTTCAACAAAATTGCTAAATGGACTAATTCCTTGGCTTAATGGTATACCAGGACGACTTTTACATGTAAATGTAGCAGCTTGTTCTTTATTTGCTGCTGTTTCGGGCTCATCAGCTGCTACAACAGCAACTGTAGGAAAGATAACACTAAATGAATTGAAAAAAAGAGGATATAGTAAATCTCTAGCTATCGGTTCACTTGCAGGGAGTGGAACATTAGGCTTTTTAATCCCACCAAGTCTTATCATGATTATATATGGAGTTTTATCAAATGTTTCTATAGGCAAGCTTTTTATTGCTGGAATTTTACCTGGAATTTTATTGGCAAGTTCATATGCATTATATATTATCATAGTCGCTAGTATAGATAAAAGCATTGTTCCCTCCGAAGAAGAAAATATTACTTGGAAGATGAGGCTGTACTCACTAAAAGATTTAGCACCTATTTTTTCTTTGATTATTTTAGTTTTGGGAAGTATATATGCAGGGTTTGCAACTCCTACTGAAGCTGCGGCTCTTGGGGTTTTGGGTTCAATTATCTTGGGGTTTTATTTTAAAAGTTTAGATTTTAATGTTTTTAAAATTGCAATTTTAAACTCTATAAAAACAACAGTTATGATTAGCTTCATCATAGCTGGTGCGGGATTTTTATCTCAAGTAGTTGGATTTCTAGGAATTGCAAGAGCTCTTAGTGAATATATCGCCTCTTTAGGATTGTCGCCTTATATGCTAATTTTTGTAATAGGCATAATGTATATGATTTTAGGAATGATGCTTGATGGTATATCTATGGTAGTTATGACACTTCCTATCGTACTTCCAATTATCACTCAAGCTGGATATGATCCACTTTGGTTTGGTATATTTTTAGTGCTTATGGTGGAGCTCTCACAAATAACTCCTCCTGTTGGATTTTCTCTTTTTGTTATACAAAGCATATCTGGTGAAAAAATTGATTATATTTTAAAGGCAACTTTCCCATTTTTTGTTATAATGATACTTATAGTTGTTGTTTTAACAATATTTCCTGAAATAACATTTTATTTACCATCAAAAATGATACATGGATAAAGGAGAAAAAATGATAAAACTAAATTGCGATATGGGCGAGAGTTTTGGTGCATGGAAAATGGGATTAGATAAAGAGATTATGCCACTTGTTGATATGTCAAATATCGCTTGTGGATTTCATGCAAGTGATCCGCTTACTATGGACAAAACTGTGAAATCAGCTTTTGAAAATAGCGTGATTATCGGTGCACATCCTGGATATCCTGATTTAGTAGGTTTTGGAAGAAGAAATTTAATATGCTCAAGTGAAGAGATTGAAAAATTTATCACTTATCAAGTAGGAGCACTAGATGGTATTTGTAAAATAAATGATACAAAAGTTGAGTATGTAAAACCTCATGGGGCACTCTATAATACAATGATGAGTGATGAAAAAGTATTTATAGCGATATTAAATGCGATATCAAAATATGACAAAAATCTCAAACTTATGATTTTAAGTTCATCAAAAAATCTTAAATACTCTAAAATTGCAAATGATTTAGGAGTTGGGCTTTTATATGAAGTTTTTGCAGATAGGGCTTATATGGATGATGGCTCTTTGATGCCAAGAAGTATGGGTGGTGCAGTTTTGGGTTCAAGCGATGAAGTGCTTGAGAGATTGGATTTTTTGGTTAAAAAAGGTGCTATCAAATCTCATAATAAAAAAATTTTAGAGTTAAAGGTAGATTGTATCTGTGTTCACGGAGATAATGCCCAAGCGCTTGAAATTGTAAAAACCATGAGGGAGTTTTTAGGTGTTAGAGTATAAAATAGCTTCAAGTGATAGCATTATCATCTATTTTGCTGATTTTATTTCGAAAGAAAATGCAAAATTGGTTCAACAAAACTATATGTTGCTAAAAAATCTAAATAGCAAAGGAATAATTGATATAACACCTTCATACACTTCTATTTTGATTCATTATGATTTACGATATTTTTCTTATGATGAAATAGTAAAGTTTTTAGATGAAAATATTTCACTAACCCTTAAAGTTGAGAAAGAAGAGAGTAGGCTTGTTGAAGTTCCTATTTATTATCATGAAGAGGTTGGTTTTGATTTGCAAAGAATCTCAAAACTATCAAAACTTAGTATAAAAGAAATTATAGATTTACACTCTTGCACTAAATATAGTGTTTACACAATTGGTTTTTTGCCTGGATATGCATATCTTGGAGAAGTTGATGAAAGAATTGCAACTCCAAGACTCCAAAGCCCTAGAACTAAAATTCCAAAAGGAAGTTTAGGAATAGCCGATAATCAAAGTGCTATATATCCTGTTGCAAGTCCTGGTGGGTGGAATATAATTGGTAGAACCTATCTTGATATGTTTGATAAAGAAATAGAAGGATTTTCATATTTAAATGTTGGGGATACGGTAAAATTTAAGCCTATCACTAGAGAGGAATTTATAAAAAATGGTGGTGTGCTTTGAGTAGTTTTAGTGTAATGGCTAGCGGGATTTTTTCGTTGGTGGAAGATTTTGGAAGATTTGGATTAAATGATAAGGGTATAACTAATTCTGGAGTGATGGATGAGTATGCTTATATAATCTTAAATAGATTGTTGCAAAATTTGCCAAATGCAAATTGTATAGAAATAACACTTGGCGGACTTAAGCTAGAAGTAGATGATACTTGTGTAGTTGGTGTAACTGGAGCTGATGCAAATTTTAGTATAAATTCAAAAAAAGTTGATATTTGGAAAACCCACAATCTAAAAAAAGGTGATATCTTAGAGTTTGGATTTGCAAAAAAAGGTGCAAGAGCTTACTTTGGTGTAAAAGGAGGTTTTGATATCAAAAAAGAGTTAGGAAGCAACTCTGTAACTATCAAAGAAAATATAGGTAAAAATCTCCAAAAAGGTGATACAATAAAATTTTTAAATAACAGTATTGAAAATTATAATATCTGTTTTAAAAAAGAGTTTATACCTGTTTATGACAATACTTTGACACTAAGAGTACTTTTAGGATATCAAAATAATTTTTTTACAAAAGAGCAAATCAAAAAATTTTTTACACAAAGCTTTACGATATCTTCTCAAAACAACAGGATGGGTTACAGGCTAGAATCTCAACCAATAAAATGTGAGGTAGATGGGATTATATCGGAGGGCATAAGCTTTGGAGCAATACAGATACCAAAAGATGGTCAGCCAATTATTTTGCTTAAAGAGAGGCAAACAATAGGAGGTTATCCTAAGATTGGATCTGTTTTGCCGATTGATTGTTTTAAATTATCTCAATTAAAAGCAGGAAACAGGATAAATTTTAAACAAATTAGCTTAGAAATCGCTCAAAAAAAGATGAAACTCTTTTATAGCTCTTTAGCTTTATAGCTCTTTAAATCTACTTTGTAAATCATCCCTTATTTTTTGGGCTATTAATTCACCATCTTTAATATTTTCTTTTACAAAACTATCTAAATCTATGAGTGTTTGAGCTAACTCACTTTCTATATCTTGTTTTGATCTGTTTTTTGCCATAGAAGTTTCAAAAAATACAAGTTTTCTTATAAAATCAGATAATTTTTCTTCTATTTTTTCTAAATCTTTACCGTCTGCTAGAACAAAAAGAGAATTATCTGCATCGGTTTTGCCTATATCTTTTTTGATATCTCTAATATACTCTTGGATATGCGCAGAAAAAGAGGCATACTTATCATAAGGGTTGAGTGCATTAACATCCATTTTCTCGGTAATTTTCTTAATATTTTTAATTAAAATAAATGCGACTATAACAGACACAAAAATAGCAGGGAAAAATTGATCCATTTTTGAATTCCTTTTCTAAAATTATATCAATATAAGTAAAAAGTTGCCTTATAAAAGACAACTTTTTACTTTTTTAATGTGAAAGTATTTGAGACAAAAATAGTTTCAGTCTGTCTGATTGAGGATTTTCAAAGAATTCCTCAGGAGTATTTTCTTCTATTATCTGACCAGCTTCCATAAATATAACTCGATCAGCCACTTTTTTTGCAAATCCCATTTCATGTGTCACGCAAACCATAGTTCTGTGCTCTTGAGCAAGTTCAATCATAACATCAAGAACCTCAGATATCATCTCAGGGTCAAGTGCACTTGTAGGTTCGTCAAATAGCATAATAGAAGGGTTTTTACAAAGACTTCTAGCGATTGCAACTCTTTGTTGTTGTCCACCACTTAGTTGATTTGGATATTTTTTTGCTTGATCAGCAATTCCAACTCTCTCAAGAAAATCCATAGCTGTTTTTATAGCCTCTTTTTTAGGTGTTTTTTTAACCCATATAGGAGCTAGTGTTAGATTATCAAGTATAGTTAAGTGAGGGAAAAGGTTAAAGCTTTGAAATACCATGGCAACATCTTCTCTAATTGCTTTAATTTTTTTGACATCATCAGTTAATTCCACATCATTGACAACTATTGTACCTTCTTGAAATTGTTCCAAATAGTTTATACATCTTACTAATGTTGATTTACCACTTCCTGATGGTCCAGCCACAACTATGATTTCACCTTTTTTTACATTTAAGTTGATATTTTTTAGTACTTGAAAATCACCATACCACTTATTTAAGTCTTTTATCTCTATTACATCATTTCTATTTTCCATTTTTTTCCCTATTCAAGATTAGTATTAAATCTTTTTTCTAATTTATTGCTATATAGCGACATCAAATAACAAAATACCCAAAAAATAATTGTTATAAATACATAACCTTCAGTTTCATATCCAAGCCAATGAGAATCACTAGCTGTTAATTGAACCATAGCAAGTAAATCAAACAAACCAATAATCATTACCAAAGTGGTATTTTGAAATAGTGATATAAATATACCTACTAAGTTTGGAATTGCAACCTTTAGAGCTTGTGGTAGTATAACCAAAAGCGTTTTTTGCCAATAAGAGAGTCCCACAGCGTCTGCAGCTTCATATTGACCTTTTGGTATAGCTTGTATTCCACCACGAATTGCCTCTGAAATATAAGCTGATTCAAAGATTATCAGACCAACGATGGCACGAAGTAACTTATCAAAAGTTACACCATCAGGTAAAAATAGCGGCAATATAACAGCAGACATAAATAAAACAGTAATAAGAGGAACGGATCTTATGAGCTCTATATATGTAACACTTAGACTTTTAATAATTGGTAAATCTGAATTTCTTCCAAATGCAAATAAAACTCCAACTGGAAATGAAAAAACTATACCAACTGCAGAAACTACAATGGTAAGCATCAATCCACCCCATTTATCATAGAAAACACCTTCGAGCCCAAACATACCACCACGAATCAAAATATATCCAATAATGAAATAAAGAGTTGTAACAATGATTTTTGGCATAGCATGCTTGAGGTATTTAAAACTTAACATAACTACGATAAAAAGTCCATATGTTAAATTTACTCTCCACCTCTCAGCTGCAGGATAAAATCCATACATAAACATATCCATCTTCATCTTGACAAATACCCAACAGGCACCATCTCCTGTGCAAGAAGCTCTAGTTGTACCTTTAAAGTTTGCATCAATAATAGACCATTTTATGAAAGGAGGGATTACCCATAACAAAAGTGCTATGCCTAAAACTGTTAAAGCGACATTTAAAGGAGAAGAAAAAAGATTTTCTCTCATCCAGTGTAAAATCCCCATTGAGTTAGAAGGTGCTTTTCTCGGTTCGATTTGTTTATAAACAGCCACTTTATCTTTCCTTAATTTTCATTTTAAAATTTATCCAGTTAAAAAAAGCAGAAACTACAAGACTTATTACTAGATATACTAGCATGGTTATTGCGATAATTTCAATCGCCTGACCTACTTGATTTAGCGTTGTTCCCGCAAATACTGTGACAAGTTCTGGGTATCCAATAGCGGTTGCTAAAGAAGAGTTCTTTAAGATATTTAAATATTGGTTTATGGTTGGAGGAATTGCTATCCTTATGGCTTGAGGTAAAATTACCAATTTTAGTGCTTGATAATTTGATAAACCAATCGAAGCCGATGCCTCTTTTTGCCCTTTATTTACAGCTTCTATACCACTTCTTACAGCTTCAGCTATAAATGTTGCGGTATATATAGTAAGTGCGAGTGTAAGTGCTACAAATTCTGGATAAAAATGTTTTCCGCCTTGAAAACCAAAACCACTTAAATGTGGATATGAAAAATCAAAATTTGCACCACCAACAAAATAACCAATAATAGGTGCTACGACCAATAAACCAAGTGCTGTAAATAATACAGGAAATTCTTCTCCCGTTAACTCATGCCTTTTATTTGCCCATCTATTTAGAAAAAATACAAAAACAAGAACAATGAAAACAGCCACCATCATCGAAATTGTTGTTGAATCCAATGCGGGTTGCGGTATGTAAAATCCACGATTATTTAAAAATATTTTCCCGAAAAAATCCACACTATTTTTAGGTGCAGGAAGCAATCTAAGAACTACATTGTACCAAAAAAGTATCTGTAATAGCACTGGAATATTTCTAAATATTTCAATATAAGCTGATGAAATTGTTCTTACAAGCCAGTTTTTTGAAAGTCTTAATACTCCAATAATTAATCCCAATATAGTGGCAAGAACTATAGAAACAAAAGTGACTATTAAAGTATTTAATAATCCGACTAAAAATACTCTAGCATAAGTATTTGATGGATTATAAGATATGGGAGAATCATCTATACCAAAACCTGCTGTTCCGTTGAAAAAACCAAAACCTGTTCGTATACCTCTTTGTGCTATATTGTGTGAAGTATTGGTTCCAATATACCACATAAAAGCAACAACAATTGTAATTGTAATTAGTTGAAATAGATATCCTCTAACTTTTCTATCACGCAAAAATGCTAACATTATATTCCTTTTTGTAGAGTTGGGCAGGAAAAACCTGCCCTAAAATATAAAATTTATTATTTAAATGGAGGGGAATATTGAAGACCACCATTTTTCCATTGTGCATTTAAACCTCTTTTGATTTTAAGAGGTGAACCCATTCCTACATTTCTATAATATGACTCACCGTAGTTTCCTACTTGCTTGATTATATTATAAGCCCAATCTTTTTTTAAGTGTAAGTTTGCACCAAGTCTTCCCTCAACACCTAAGATTCTTTTGATAGCAGGATTTTTTGTTGAAGCTTTCAAGCTATCAACATTTTTACTTGTAATTCCTCTTTCTTCAGCTGCAACCATAGTATTGAAAGACCATTTAACGATATTAAACCAAACATCATCCCCTTGTCTTACAACAGGTCCCAAAGGCTCTTTTGAGATAATTTCAGGAAGGATTACTGAACCAGTAGGATTTTTCAAGGTACTTTGTAGTGCGTGTAGTTGAGAAGAATCTGAAGTCATAACATCACATCTTCCACTCTCATATCCATTTCTTACTTGAGCAGTTGTATCATAAGAAACTGACTTATATTTCATACCATGTGACGCAAAATAACTAGCCAAGTTAAGTTCTGTAGTTGTTCCTGATTGAACACAAACTGCAGCTCCATTTAATTCCAAAGCACTTTTAACACCAATAGATTTATGTACCATAAAAGCTTGACCATCATAGAAGTTAACACCTGCAAAGTTTAAGCCTAAAGATGAATCTCTTGTTTCAGTCCAAGTTGTATTTCTAGAAAGTATATCTATTTCACCACTTTGAAGTGCTGTAAATCTCTCTTTTGCAGTTAGTGGAGTATATCTTACTTTAGATGCATCTCCTAAAACAGCCGCTGCGACTGCTCTACAAATATCTACATCAATTCCGCTCCACTCTCCTTTTGAGTTGGCCGATGAAAAACCAGGAAGTCCTGTATTTACACCACATTTAACATATCCTTGTGCTTGAGTGTCACTTAGCGTATCCGCTGAAGCAACAGAGGCACTTATTCCGATGACAGTTATTGCAGCTACTGCAACTTTAGCAATCTTTGATCTCATATTGAGTCCTTTAGAAAAAATTTGTGATTTTAATTTGAATAATTAATGAGCAACAGATATGATATATCTTTACTTAAATTAGTTACCCTAAT
>VAPL010400177.1_pt1 | contig 11412 bp, 10 predicted proteins | sample 3395061 | NCBI WGS metagenome assembly VAPL01 (sample SAMN08290444, study PRJNA428436) | hydrothermal vent metagenome | isolation source: Deep-sea hydrothermal vent chimney 2 | place: Pacific Ocean: Juan De Fuca Ridge | depth 2182 m m
AAAAAACATCATGATGGATTTAAAAGTAATGAATTCCGCGCTTTCACAACTTGAGGAGGATCGTGGAATACCAAAAGAAAAAATCATTGAGGCAATTGAACAGGCTCTTGCTGCCGCATATAAAAAAGATTATGGTAAAAAGGGGCAAATTATTCGAGCAAGATTTGATCTTGAAACCGGGAAAACCGACTTTTCACAAATAAAGATAGTCGTAGACCCTGAAATGCTCTTGCCTGAACAAAAAGAAGATGAAGACGAAGAAGAGAAAAAAGAGGTTAAAATAAAAAACCAAGAAGAAGAGGGCGATGGGGAGGAAGAAAAGCTAATCAGGTTCAATCCGGAACACCATATTCTACTTGAAGATGCTCGAAAAATGAAAAAAGATGCGCAACCGGACGACGAAATGGAATTCCCTCTTGAAACACAGGACGACTATGGGCGTATTGCCGCGCAGACAGCAAAGCAAGTAATCATCCAACGAATTCGCGAGGCTGAAAAAATATCAGTGATGGCTGAATACGATGAGAAACAAGGCGAAATAATAACTGGAACAGTACAGCGAATTGAAAGAGGGAATATTTTTGTAGACCTTGGCAAAACAACAGGGGTTCTTCCGTATGATGAACAATCCCCGGGAGAACGCTACAGGCAGGGTGAAAGAATTCGCGGTTATTTATATTCAGTAGAGGAAACACCGCGAGGAATCAGCTTGCGATTGTCACGCTCACACCCACAATTTATTGCAAAACTTTTTGAAATGGAAGCTCCAGAAATAGCTAGCGGTGTAGTTGAAATAAAAGCAATTGCCAGAGAAGCCGGTTCACGTTCAAAAATAGCGGTACACTCCAATGATGAACACATAGACCCTGTTGGGGCTTGCGTCGGTCAACGTGGTGTTCGCGTATCCACTGTAATGAGCGAGATTGGTGGAGAAAAAATAGACATCATAGAATGGTCAGACAACCCTGCTCAGTTTGTTGAAGATGCGCTATCGCCCGCAAAAATAGACAAGGTGGAAATAAACGAAGAAAATAAGCGTGCCGCCATTGAAGTTGACGAAGACCAACTCTCTCTTGCAATAGGTAAAGGCGGGCAAAATGTAAGACTTGCAGCAAAACTTACCGGATGGAAAATAGACATAAAAGGAACAGGTAGTGAAACTGCTCCTGCAGAAGAAGAAAACGGCGACAAAGATCAAAAAATTCCTGCGGAAAACACCGCCGATGAGAAAAAAGATGAATAATCTGTAATTATCTGAAAATTAAAAATCTATTAACTAAAAACTATCAATATTATGAATCTATGGCATGAAATATCTGCGGGAGACAATATCCCCGATGAAATAAACGTAATCGTTGAAATAAATAAAGGGTCAAACAATAAATACGAGATAGACAAAAAAACCGGACTTATTGCACTGGACCGAGCGATGCACACAGCGCAAAATTATCCATTTGATTATGGTTTTGTGCCACAAACTCTCTGGGATGACGATGACGCTCTTGATGTTGTAATACTTACAACCTACCCAATAAACCCCGGCATACTGGTGCGAGTACGTCCTGTTGCAATAATGAACATGATAGATGACGGAGATTCGGATGATAAAGTAATATCTGTTCCTGTTGCAGACCCAAGATGGGATGAAGTGAACGATTTATCTGACATAAACAAACATACACTAAAAGAAATAGAACACTTCTTTTTAACATACAAAAAACTGCAAAAACAAGAAGTTGAGATTTCCGGTTTTAAAGGGAGAACTTCCGCAAAAGAAGCAGTGCAACGCAGTATAAACCTATATAAAGAAAAATTTGCAGAAAACACTCAAAAATAAAGGTATTTTTAAAACTTTGTTTTTATAATGTTATCCACCCTACTATAGATTGAATAGTCGGGTGGTTTTTTATATACTTACAAGCATAAATGATAAGAGCATTTTAATGCCGAAGATTAGGTCAGTCTTAGGCACTTTTAAAAAAATTATAAATAAGAAAAAAATTAAAAAAACATGAAAAGCATATCTAAAATATTAATTATTTCCTTGATTGCAATCTTTGCCGGATCATCAGTGGTAACTGCACAAGAAAATGAAACATCACAAAACATATCCGCTAATGCAAGTGTAACTGAAAACGTTGAAAAAGTTCCTGAGAAGAAAAGATTAGAAAAGAAAGATTTCCGTGAAAAAAGGGAGCGTGTAAAAGAGAAGAGGGACGGTCGAAGAGAAAATATAAAAGAAAGAGCAGGTGACCGTAAAGAAAAGTTGAATGATAGACGCGAAAATATTAAAGAAAACCTCAAAGAGAAGAGGGAGAACGTAAAAGAGAACATAGGCGACAGAAGAGAGAATGTAAAAGAACGATTAAACGAAAAGAAGGAGAACGTAAAAGAAAGACTGGATAACCGTAAAGATAAATTCGAGAAAAGGAAGGAGCAAGTCAAAGAAAAAAGGAAAGAGATCAGAAAAAAACTTGGAGAAAAAAGGAAAGAGAGGATAAAAGCATATTCTGAAAGAATGACGAAAAGACTCAACGCTGCTGTTGACCGAATTGAAAAGCTTGGAAATAGAATTTCGTCAAGAATTGAAAAATTTAACGAACGTGGGATTGACACAACAGAAGCAGTAGCGCTTTTAAATGAATCAACCGCTAAAATCGCGGAAGCAAGAGCAGGAATTGAAAAAGCCAGTATCGCCATAGACGAAGCTCTTGCATCAGAAAACCCAAGAGAAGCGTTCAAAGGAGTTAGAGCTGTTATAAAAGATACCGTAGAAAGCATTAAAGCGTCTCATCGAACCATTGTAAATGTAGTAAAATCCCTCAGGGCTTCTATCGCCAGCAAAAAAAGCTCTAGCAGTGAAACAACCGATACTAATTCCGACAGTAATGCAACAGAATCAACAAGCGACACAACTCAATAATTTTAAAATTCAATTATTATAAATATAACTAAAAAATTAACCATGGAAATAGAAAAACAAAAAATGGAAGAAACAAACCAACCAGACAACAATACTCCATCTGAAACACCCCAAGTGGATGATGCTGTTGCAAAAGTGGAAGAAAAATCAACAGGAGCAATTATTGGGGCAATTATTATCGTAGTCCTTCTTGTAATTGGCGGGTTATACTTCCTTGGACAAAGAGCAACCAAAGAAGCAACGCCGGCAGAAATTCTTTCTCAACCCGATGTTGTGGTTGAAACACTGCAAAAACAAGGCGACTCAGATGCAATTGCAGATATAACAACAGACCTTGGCACAGAGGCTGATTTTAAAAATCTTGACGTGGAACTCGGTAATATTGATGCTGAACTTAATTTCTAAACTACCAACACCCCTCTTAGCTCTGCAATGAACATAAAACACAAAAGACGAGTTAATGAGTTTTAACAAGTTTTTGAAGTAAAATCCGACCATTTAAATGGTCGGATTTTACTTTTTTGCAATAATGATATATGCTGGAGCACAATATGACTAAAACAAATATAGAAATAAAAAAATTGGAAAATTCTGAGATTGAAATTACGGGCTCAATTCCCGCAAAAAACCTTGAAGAATACCGCAAAAAAGCTATCAGAAAGCTATCAGAAAATGTTGAGATGCAGGGCTTCAGAAAAGGACATGTGCCTGAAAATATTTTAATGCAGAAAATAGGACCAGAGGTGGTTTTAGGAGAAATGGCTGAAATGGCTTTGCATGATGAATACCCAAAAATTATCATTGAAAACAAAATTGATGCAATTGGAAGACCTGAAGTCTCTATTACAAAAATTGCCGAAGATAATCCATTGGAATTTAAAATAAAAGTTGCAGTGATGCCAAAAGTGGAAATTGCCGACTACAAAACAATTGCAAAAAAAATCGTCCGAGAGAAAGAAAGTGTAGAAATAACAGAAAAAGAAATTGAAGACACTATTCTCGAAATCAAAAAAATGAGAAAGGACGCAACCGATACAACCAAAGACAAAAAAACGTCAGAAAACAAAGACGAGGAGCTACCGGAGTTTAACGATGATTTCGTAAAGACGCTCGGAGACTTCAAGAATGTCTCGGATTTTAGAGAAAAATTAAAAATAAACCTTCAAAAAGAGAAAGAAAGTAAAATAAAAGACAAGAAAAAATCAAAAATGCTTGAGGAGATTATTAAAAATTCTACAATATCGCTCCCTGAGATACTTGTAGAGAGCGAGCTTAACAAAATGACAGCTCAATTTAAAGATGATGTGATGAGGGCAGGAGGCACATTTGAAGAATACCTGAAACATATAAAAAAAACGGAGGAAGACATTCGCAAGGAATGGCGTACTGATGCAGAAAAACGCGCAAAATCACAACTTGCTATAAACAAAATAGCCATAGAAGAGAAAATTATTGCATCGAATGACGATATAGAAAAACAAGTAACCGAGCTACTTAACCACTACAAAGACGCAGACCCGGAAAGGGTACGAATTCATGTTGAAACAGTTCTTACAAATGAAAAAGTATTTAAGTTTCTGGAGAGTCAAGGAGTATCTTAATCTTTAACCTTAAAGCAGGATAAAAGCCGGCACATGTGCCGGCTTTTGGTGTGTTGGTCGAATAATAGCAGTCAATGCAGCGATGCAAACAATTTAATATTTTCATAAAACTAAAAAGCTCCGCTCCAAATGGGATGTTAGAATATTCAGGCAGAAATAGGGTTTACGCCTAAGTATGTTTTCGCAATATCTTTAAGCAACAACAGGGTGGCGGTTAATGTGCCAAGTGTTAATGCTTGAACAATAAATTCTGTATTCAAAAATGCTGACACAAAAAAACGATACAGAGCACTTATATTTGCCATATTGGGCATATTCGCTATTACATTGACTAAAGAAACCTGCACTATCATAAATCCAACAAAAGAAATCAAAGCGTATACCTTTACCGCGAAAGAGTTGAATACTTTTTGCAAAAAAAACATGAAGTAAATTCTTCTCATTATTTTCTTTTTTAATTTTATATCTATATTTTGCATTATTTATGTAATATTAAAACCTGTATTTTTTGAACTCTTTTTTTGCTCGATGCACACGAGTCTTTATTACACTTACAGAGACACCCTCTTTTTCAGCAATCTCTTTGTGTGGACTACCTTCAATAAAATGCAGGTGAAGCACTTTTGCTAAATGTTTTGGCATTTTTGAGAACACAGAAACAATATCGTCTTTAAGCATCTTTGTTTCCATATTACTCACTCCGGTATCAGGAAGCGTATTGTAGAGCTCAGGTTCAATCTCCACAAAAACATTTCTTTTCTTTTTCATTTTCTGATACTGAGTCAAGCTTGTGTTCATCAATATCTTATACCCCCACGACTTAAATGAAGCACCTTCTTGTACTTTAAACTTCTCTGCATTACGATAAATTTTTACAAATGTTTCCTGCACAACATCATCAGCATCTTCTTTTGTTTTTACGATAGCGATGGCTTTCCTTAAAAATGCATCTTGATATCTCTCCAGCAACACCCCGAAAACCGACGGGTTTTTAACAGAAAGAGCTAAAATATCCTCATCGCTTTTGCTTGTAATATTAAAATTATCTATATTTTCACCCAAAAACATATAAGGGTCATTTAATACGCCTGATATCATTATTTTTTACGGTACGAAAGAAAAATACCCGTTTCTCTCTCGCACCGCTAATGATTAGCTTTTAAAAGTATATCGACCTTTTCTAATCTTTACAACTATCGGAAAAAAGAAAAAGTTTCACTTATTTATGCAAATCGGAACAGTTTTGAAAGCCACTACTGTTTGTGTGTGGCGTGCAGTTGCAATATTGTATGTTGTGATATACTATGCTTACTTTAATTAAATTAAAAATATTATGTTAATACCAACAGTAATTGAAAAAAGCCAGTTTGGCGAAAGGGCATACGATATATATTCTCGCCTACTTAAAGATCGTATCATTTTTTTGGGAGGACAAATCGATGACCATATTGCAAACAATGTTATTGCTCAAATGTTATTTCTTGAATCGGAAGATCCAAAAAAAGATATTAGGCTCTATATAAACTCCCCTGGAGGTTCTGTGACGTCGGCAATGGCTATGTATGACACTATGAATCATGTAAAACCGGATGTTTCAACAATCTGCATAGGGCTTGCTGCCTCTGCCGGAGCCATACTTTTGTCTTCGGGCACAAAAGGGAAGCGTTTTGTATTACCAAACGCGGAAGTAATGATTCATCAAGTTATGGGAGGAGCTGAAGGACAAGCATCTGATATTGCCATTACCGCACAACACATCCTGAAAGTAAAAGAAAACTTAAATAAAATACTTGCAAAAAATACAGGGAAACCTATCGCGCAAGTGGAAAAAGACTCCGATCGCGATTATTATATGAGCGCAGATGAAGCAAAAAAATACGGTCTGGTAGACGAAATCTACAAACCTAAAAAATAACGGGGATAATGAACGAAACATCGTTTCTATCGTTATCCGAGCCAAAATACGGTAAATTGGACGAAAGCACTATAATCTGCTATTATGATTATTAGATTTGTCTCAAGACAAAAACCTTATCAACCCACTACTCAAAGTCGCAATCTTAAGTGAAGGAAGGATGGAAATACTATTGATTTAAGTGGCGGATTAATAACAGAAACGTTGTTTTGAAGCGAACCTATTGTTGAATTTTAATTAATATATTAATTTTTTAACTCTGTTTTGTATGAAAAGGAGGATACTGATGACTTGTCAAAATATTTAAAAAAAATTGCCAACATATCTATAAACAATACACCAGATGACTAAATAATTTGATTTTTAGCCAAAAACCCTCTTGTGTAATTATACGCAATAAGTACGTAAAAAATCACAAAAGTACAAAACGAGAGTTCGTATTATCATGAGTTTAGGAATACTTATCATTATCGCAATAGCGGCACTGAGCGGTGTCGCTTTTGGGTATTTCCTGCGCTGGATTATCTCTTTAGGGCAAAGAGGTTCCATGGAGCTGGAAATCAAAAAGATGATGCTCTCCGCCAAAGAGGAGGCTCAAAAAATAACAGAAGGGGCGGAAAAAAAAGCATCTGCGCGTCTGGAAGAGCTCAAAGAAGAAGAGAAAGAGAAAGAAGCAAGGTCTAAAAAAACAGAAGAGAGGCTCATAAAAAAAGAAGAGCTGTTAGACAAACGTCAATCTGATATAGATGATGAAGTTGAAAATATCAAGAAAAAAATTGAAGAAATAAAAGAAATCAGAGAGAAAACAGACCAAGAAGCTGCCGGCGTGCAAAAAGAACTTGAACGTGTATCCGGTCTGTCTGGCGATATGGCAAAAAAAGAACTATTGTCTGCTGTTGAGAAACAATACGAGGAAGATATTTTAGTGCGAATGCAAAAACTGGAGACAGAGGGGGCGGAAAAACTTGATAAAAAAGCAAAGGACATACTTTCCATGTCAATCCAACGCCTCGCGTCATCAACTGCTTCAGATGCCATGACAACTGCTGTTTCTATCCCCTCAGATGACATAAAAGGGAAAATAATCGGGAAAGAAGGACGAAACATACGCGCGTTTGAACGCACGGCCGGAGTTGAGTTGATTGTAGACGACACACCGGGCTCTATTGTTATATCGTCATTCGACCCTGTAAGACGCCAGGTTGCGCGCGTAGCGCTTGAAAACCTTATTCTTGATGGCAGAATACAACCGGCAAAAATTGAAGATATTGTAGAAAAAGCCCGTGAAGAAATAAATAAAATTATCAAAGAAAAAGGCGAGAAAGCCGTTTATGAGTGTGGAATATTTAATCTTGACCCTAGAATCGTCTCAATTTTAGGACGTCTTTATTTCCGAACAAGCTACGGACAAAATGTATTGCAACACTCAATTGAAATGGCGCACATATCAGGCATGATTGCTGAAGAACTTGGAGTGGATGTTGCGATAGCTAAGGCAGGAGCTCTTCTCCACGACATCGGTAAGGCGGTGGATCACGAAGTCCAAGGAACACACGTTGAGATAGGAAGAAGAATTCTTCAAAAATTTGGAGCGGATGAAGCTATTATCAAAGCTATGCAATCGCATCATGAAGAATATCCATACGAAACAATAGAGTCCACAATAGTACAAACCGCAGACGCAATTTCGGGAGGAAGACCTGGAGCAAGAAGGGATAGTGTTGAAAACTACCTAAAACGACTTCAAGACCTTGAAGCAATCGCGAATTCATTTAAAGGTATCGAAAAAAGTTATGCGCTTCAAGCAGGGCGCGAGATAAGGATATTTGTAACACCTGAAGAAGTTTCTGACTTGGAAGCAAAGCAATTGGCGCGAGATATTGCCCTTCGTGTTGAAAAAGAATTAAAATACCCGGGAGAAATCAAAGTAAATATCATCAGGGAGTCGCGAACAATAGAATACGCACGATAAAAACCGTTGCAAAAAAGCAAATTTAGGTTATCTACATACCCCTATTGCTTAAAAAATGGCTTATTATATAATAATATAAGCGGTTAAGGCTATGATTTTGCCAGCGCAAATATAAAAGGTCGATTTTATTCAAAAAAAACATTTAACACTATATAAAAATATGAACAAACAAGCTATCGTTGATGTAATCCACGAAGAACTAGGTGGCACAAAAACTTCATCTGAAAGAGTTGTGGATACAATATTTGAAACTATTGCAAACTCTCTAACAAAAGGAGAAGAAGTATCTATCGCCGGTTTTGGTATTTTTTCAGCTAAAATAAGAGCTGCAAGAACAGCGCGCAACCCAAGAACGGGTGAGGCTATACAAGTGCCCGAGATGCGTGTTCCAAAATTTAGAGCTGCAAAAGCACTAAAAGATGCCGTAAAAGGCTAGAGATTTCCTGATCAGGAAAATCAAAAAGCTCGCCATTTGGCGAGCTTTTTGATTAGAGGTAGCAGTATCTTTAACTGGTTGATTAACAATCTTACAATTATAAGTTATACATATTCCTAAATTATGAAACTAGGTGTAAAATAAAACCATCATGTTACTTAACGCTCTACAAATAGAACTTCTTGCCTCTGGACTTTCTTTTTTTATATCCACATTAATACTGATACTTCTTTTTATAAACAACAGGAAAGAACGTGTTGCGCGTGCCTTCTTTTTTGGATTATTACCTATGGTTATATGGTCTGGGTTTAAAACACTATCATATCTCACAGGTAGTATAGAAACAGCAAGAATACTGAGAATTATTTCTGTTTCCTTTATCCCTTTAATTGCTTCCGGTTTTGCGTGGTTTGCAACAACATTTTATGAAAAAGCCCAAAATAAAGACCTGTCAATATATTCTAAATACACAAAATTCATAAACTATGGAGCAATCGTTATTGTTTTCTCATTAATTTCTGATTTATTTTGGTCTACAAATCTTATTATGGGAGAAATGCAGCCTCATACTGTCTTGAAATTTTCCCCCATACCTGGAGATTTTTGGCTTATTCTTGTTATCTATTTCTTTGCGGTAGCAGTGTATGGGGGTTTTGTTGTCTATAAATCAAAAAGGGGGGCATCCTTAGAAACAAAAAAACAAGCGAACTGGATACTTGGGAGTATGGTGCTTGCGTTAATAACAGGAGGTGGTGGTTTTGCCGCTTGGTATAGTGTTCCTGGCTCAGCCATAATATCCATATTTGCATCTCCAATTTTTGCAATCGGCATATTTTACTCCATAACAAAACAACGCTTGTTTAATATTAAAACAACAGCGGCGGAGCTTCTTACTTTTGGTATTTGGGGTTTCTTGTTTTTTAAGGTTATTTTCGCAGAAACACTTCGAGACCAAGTCATAGGGGGGATATTGTTGTTTATTGTAATAATCCTTGGGGTGCTCTTGATTGAAAGCGTATTTAAAGAAGTTTCCCAGCGAGAAAAGATGGGGGAAATAGCTAAAAAATTAAAAAACCTAAACAAGACACTCGAGCAAAAAGTTAAAGAAAGAACTGAGGAAATAAGTCAGTCAAAGAAACACACCGAAACAATCATAGAAAACCTTACGATTGGACTAATAGAGCACGACGATTCATTTAAAATATTTCGCATGAACACAGCTATTGAAAATATATTGAAAATAAAAAGAGAAGACATTATAAATAAAATAATACCTAAAAGTAACATAGACCGAGAACTTGCGGCTATTTTGTATCTTGCAGACTCAAAAAATATCCGAGAAATAGATACGAAAATGACTAATAACGGTATGCGGTTGCATGAAGTAATATTAGAAAATCCAAGTAAAAAAATACTTCAAGTAACGACAGTACCTTTTGTTGACGAAACTTCGGGAGAGGACAATAAAAAATACATAAAACTTATCAGGGACATAACTCGAGAAAAAGAAATAGATGAGGCAAAAAGCAGTTTTATATCAATTGCCGCACACCAGCTGAGAACCCCCCTTTCTGCAATAAAATGGGTATTCTCCCTCGCTTTAAGTGGCAACCTTGGAGAAATCACTGACATGCAAAAAGAAATGTTTAAGAAAGGAGCCAAGTCAAATGAAAATATGATACATATAGTTAACGATCTCTTGGATGTATCACGAATAGAAAAAGGCAGTTATGTATATAATTTAAAAGAAAATAATGTAATAGATGTTATAAATGAAACGATAGAAGCAGCTAGGTTTACTATGAAAGAAAAAAACCTCACTTTTAAAGTAAACGTACTAAGTGAAAAAATACCTCTTCTCTTTTTTGATAAAGAAAAAATAAAAATCGTACTTCAGAACATCTTGGACAATGCAATAACATACACACCTTCAGGTGGAGAAATAACAATATTTATTAAAAAAGAGGAGCGTAATGTAGAAATAAAAATAAGAGACAATGGTATGGGTATTTCCGATGAAGACCTGCAGAAAGTATTTACTAGATTTTTTAGATCTAAAAAAGCTGTCCACATAGAAACAGACAGAACGGGGCTTGGCTTATTCATCGCAAAAGAAATAATACTCGCGCATGACGGTCAGATAAACATAGAATCAAAAGAAGGAGTTGGTACTACTGTTACAGTACTGTTACCTGCAAACAAAAACCTCTCTTAAAACTCCTAAATACAAAAAGCTGAGTCCTTAAACTCAGCTTTCCATAACATAAAAAACGACCGCCATTTTTTGGTAGTCATTTTTTATTTATTCTTATACCTGTCCTGCCTTCGCAATTTCTTTCTGCGACGCCTTTTGACACTTTTCCTTTTATTTTTTCTTGATGTTCCCATATTTTATATTCGTATTTTTTTGACTGTTCACAATACACTACCTTATTTAAGCCAAATTAACAAGTGCTAATTTAAAATGCTCCGTATTTATACCGTTATTTTGTGCGGGTAGAGAGAATCGGCTACTCTCATGGGTTTTTGTTTCGCCCTGCGGTCTCACAAAAACCTCATTCGCTC
>VAPL010117016.1_pt1 | contig 11411 bp, 7 predicted proteins | sample 3395061 | NCBI WGS metagenome assembly VAPL01 (sample SAMN08290444, study PRJNA428436) | hydrothermal vent metagenome | isolation source: Deep-sea hydrothermal vent chimney 2 | place: Pacific Ocean: Juan De Fuca Ridge | depth 2182 m m
ACTTGAAAATAGCCATTGCAGACCCCTCGACAGAGCCCCTCGGTGATGCTGTCTCCAAAGGCGGTTATCAATTCGGCGCCCTCGGCAAGCCCGGAATAAAGGCTGAAGAGGATCATCAATCCGATAAGAAATCGATAGTTAAATAAAAATCTGTTCATTTTTTTAGCCGGAAGATTTCGGCCTTCCTATCGAAAATGCAGACTGGGCTTGCCGACAGGGTTAATGTCAGCCGGGAGTTTCAACATGAAGGTTTCTTTTTTCTTCAGTTCTTTTTGGCGGAGCTGTTTTTGCCGGGAAATTTCAAGTTGAGGGGCAGACCACTTTTCCCGGTTCAATGTACTGGTATAATATTCATACTTATCACCGTCATACCCCTGCCAGGTGACAACTAGACGACCACTTTCCATGGTTATGACGGGCAAAATATCAGGGGTACTATTGGCCGGATGGATACGTTGGGCGGGGGTCCAGTCCATACCATTCCATCTGCTGACATAAATATCATCATTTTTTCCGTTGTACCCCGCCCAGGCGACCCATGGTCTTCCTCCGGGACCAATGGTAATGGAGGGGGCGATACTTGATTGCAGGCCGGTCTCTATTTCTTTTGGGAAACTCCATGATCCCCCAGATTTTTTCGCGTAAAAGAGTTTGTTGTTTTTTCCGTTAAGTGCGGTCCACGCAAGCCACACTGTCCCGTTGCCGGATACGGCCAGACTTGGATGCATATTATTGTACAAATCATTGGTCACCTGCACTTCATTACCCCAGGTATTGTTTCGCATAGTTGAAAAATAAATTTCAAACCTCCGACCATCAAACCCGGACCAGGCGAGGTCAACAGCTTGGTCTCCCGGAGCTGCAGCCTCAGATAGGGAAGGCAACAGGAGTACGCATATAAGCAGGAAAAAAAAGAATGAGGATACAACTGAAACGGAAAACGATACTCTTAATGTCTTCATGCTCTCACACCTAATATAAAAAAGTAGAAAAATTATCTAGATAGACTATTATTTTCTCTTATTATGGTTAATGCCCTCGTAAAAATCCCCTGTTCCGTCGTTTCCGCCCTACAGGAAGGACGGAAAAACAACAAGATGTAGCTTTTACGATTCCATTACTATTTATTCTATTATTACTTATCATTACTAGATCTTTTATTACTCGTCAAGAGGTTAGCCATCTGCCTGCAACAACTCTTTACATGCTTGTAACCGCAGATTTCACCTCAAACCACCAATAGATCATTTTTTAACGATAGAGTCAAATTGTTCCCATATGACGACAACTCGGAAAGATCTTCCCTTTAGTACAGCCTGGATTTGTCTCCTTATTCTGGTTAGTTTGTATACAGCCATGTGCCTGTACGGTTCATGGAAAGGGTTTACCGGCGACTTCGATACCGGCACTGTTGAATTGATGGCCGTCAATATCGCTGGTGGTGAAGATTTCCCTCTGTTCTGGTATGGGCTGCATTATGCCGGTGCCTTGGAGGCCTATGTCGCAGCGGCCATGATCAAGCTGTTCGGCTTCTCCGAACTGGCACTGACCCTGTCACCTGTTCTTTTTTCTATCCTATGGATCATTGGCACCTATCTGCTGTTCAGTGAGATAATCAATCGAAAAGCGGGACTGGTGGCAGCAATAGCTGCAGTATTTTCAGGATATTACTCCTGGTATTACAGTTTTGCGCTCAGTGGCGGTTATGCGGTTATCCTCAGTCTTGGCATTTTAATCATGTGGATGGGGATTCGTATTTACAACCGCAACCCGTTATTCCCCAGGCTTTGTGTCTATACCTTATGTATTGGCCTATTGTCAGCCCTTGCAATCTGGGTTCATTTTTTTATCCTGCCCTACCTGTTGGTAACAGCGTTTTTCCTTTTGCTTTATATCATACGACACCGGTTTGCTCCAAAGATTATCTGCTGCTTTGTCACCGGGGCCTTGATTGCCGCCTGTGGCCTGATTCCATTCTGGTTAGTCAACCGCGATAATGCACAGGGAAGCAGTATTACCAGTTTTATATTCACGCGGCAACATCTGGCAAACAGCCTTCACACTCTGTTTTCCCGTGATTTTTCACAATATATTTTTTGGAAAGGTGATCATTCTCTGCTGTTCGATCCAACCTGGATCTATACTATTTATTTATTCATGCTCATCTTCATCGCGGGCTGCGCCCTAGTATATATGGTTCAACAAAAATCGGCCCGACAGGCATTGACCCTATATGCTCCAGTCATGTATCTTGTTTCGTTCATGTTCATGTTTCTCCCCCATAAAATGTCAACGATTCCTTCACCCCGCTATCTCCTCGGCTCATGGGCAATGCTTGTATCCATGTTCTGGGCTTATTCATTCTCCCTGTTGTCAGGGAAAAAAGGACGGGCCATATTCACCGTTCTCTTGCTCCTCTGGATTGGTTATAACTGCTTTGGAGACTTTATCTTTGTCGACATGATGGCACAGATTAAAAGCCAGCGCCTCCAAATGGAAAGGGAGATTCTGGACTTTGCCGATGCTGAAGACTTGAGAGCGGTGCAGATGCTGGGGAATGAACATTATGGATATAGGGGCCAGAAACTCAGTGCTCTGTCAGGAAACAAAATCAAATTTGTGTATACCGGAAAGGAACGATACCAGAAAAACGCACAATTTTCAGAAAATGAACCTTATTACGCTATGATGTGCCGGTCTGACAATCACAGACGGGTACAGGCTGCCCTGCAACCATTAGCTATCAATTTTCAAGAACAACTTACTGGGAATGCAGCACTGTTTTATAATTTTCAAATGGATTATTTTCGACGGAAAAGTATTGCCCCACAGGAATTATCCATCCGTCTCGTCGGAAATACGAGAGGAAAAGCTGGTGATCTCATGGATCGTAAGGCATCCACGGTCGTCGTCTGGAAAAAGGACACCGATGCTTATCTACTTGTCGATTTCGGCAGGGAACTGAGACTGAATGGTTTTTGGCTATTTGGCCCGCAGTTAAAAAAAGAAGGGGAAATGCAAGGGCTTCCACAGCGCTACAAGGTGAGTGCAGCACCGGCTGACAAAGTGTTCAAACCGATAGTCTCCTTTAATTCAAAGGTAAATCAATCATACATACAATCCGGGCATGTCTATGTTTCCGGGTACTTCGGCAAGACGGAATGCAGATTTCAACCTTTTCGAGCCCGTTATCTGAAAATCAGCTTTACCGGCAACCAAAAAGTTGCCTTGAATGAAATTATTTTTTTTAAATACCTTGGCCCTGATTCAAAGCCTGTGCAACAAGATCTCGATAAAATTTTTGCTTTACTCAAAAAAAACCACGCAGAATTCACCCTGACCGACAGATGGCTCAGCGCTGAAATTATTGAGACAACCAACAGTCCCGGAGCACTGCCGGCTCTGCCTCGATTCAACCCTCGTGCCGATAACCAGTCATATAGCCGCCTGCTGATACCTCGCAAGGGGCTGGTACTTGCTCCGGCAAGAGAAGTCGCCGATGATTGCCAACGACAGATCCTATCATTGTATGACCCGGAAGCAATCAACCTTAGGGTGGATCTTGACCAGTATTCACTTTTTTTTCTCGATCAGGCAAAAAAGAGGGAAAAAGAGCAGGACTTCCTGTATTGGAACGGTCACCTTCTCCTGAGATTGACAAACTATGAAGATCTTGCCGGCATTGAAATGTCCCGTTCCGGCATTTTATCGATTGACCCGAAAAGAGAAAAGACAAAGGGATTTTATAATGACTCATGGACCAATGGAGAAGGAGTACTCAAGCACCTTCACCTCTCCCTGTCGGAGACCATGCGAACCCTGATTCTGATAACAAATGGCAACGCACCCTTTGCAGGTGATCCTGAGGCCCTACATCTCAGAATTGAAGTGGATGGAGAGCAATTAGGGCTATCCCACAGGGATGGAAACAGCTACTTTTACCGATTGCCGATGGACACCAAAACAATTGAAAAGATTCGAATTCTAAGCTCAACCTTTGTCCCTGCCACCGCAGACAAGCGCACCCTGGGCCTGGATGTGGTGCGGATACTGATTCCATGACCCGCAAGCACCAGACAGAAGCAGATCGCAACCATAACAATAACCTTGCAGAGCTGTTACAAAACGTGAAGTGATGATTAACGAAACTCTGCAGATATTGCCCAGGACTCCTGCTTCCGCGGGAGCGATGCCTGATTGATTGTCCGTCATCCCCGCAAGGCGGGGACCCAACTCCACCTGGCAATCAAGGAAAGGAAACGTCATTTTTTACTGAGTTTTGTATAGAACCAGAAAAATAATACTTTAATATTCCAGCAGAGTTTTGTAAAAAAGCCCTGCTGATTTTAATTGTCCAGAACAGGGGAACCTATTTGCCATGCTGACAACTCTTCGTCCTTACATACAAATTGCCAGATTCGATCACTGGTTTAAAAATGTTTTCATGCTGCCCGGTGTGGTGGTTGCTCTTTACGCCCAGCCTGATCTATTTTCCGCGAAAACGTTATGGTATATCATTGTTGCCTTGCTTGCTACAGGCATGGTTGCTTCGAGCAATTATGTACTCAATGAGCTACTTGATGCAAAATTTGATGCTCTGCACCCGGTAAAAAAGAACCGACCGATCCCCTCCGGCCTGATTAACAAACCCATTGCGTTTATCCAGTGGATAGTTTTCGCCCTCATCGGCCTTGGTATTTCCTTAGCAATGGGTCATACTTTTTTCCTTGTCGCCCTGAGTCTCTGGATCATGGGGTGCGTGTATAACATTCCCCCGCTACGCAGTAAGGATAAACCCTATTTTGATGTACTCAGTGAGTCGGTAAACAACCCACTGCGGTTATTACTGGGCTGGTATGCAACCGGAATCAGCGTCCTTCCCCCTGTTTCTCTGGTGCTGGCCTACTGGATGGTGGGTGCATTTTTCATGGCTGTCAAACGATTTGCCGAATACCGCCGAATCAACGACCCTGCTGTCAGTGCCGGTTACAGGCAGTCTTTTGCCCATTACAACGAAGAACGTCTGCTGACCAGCATCATTTATTATGCCGTGGCATTCGGTCTTTTTTTCGGCATTTTCCTTATCCGTTACCGCATGGAACTGATCCTTTCCATTCCCCTGATTGCCGGCTTTATTGCCTGGTATATCCATCTCGGTTTTCTGGAAAACAGCCCCACCCAGTATCCGGAACATCTCTACAGGCAAAAAGGCTTTCTTTTTTACTGTATCCTGTGTGGTACTGTGTTACTTGCCCTGTTGTTCATTCCCGTCCCCCAGCTCCATGAGCTCTTTCAACCGACGATCGCAGCAGGTATCCATTAAAAAATATGAACCTGGCTCTCTTCGATTTTGACGGCACCCTGAGCGACAGGGACAGTTTTTTACTGTTTATAAAAAAAACCGTTGGTGCCGTTCGATTTTATTCCGTGATGGCCGGAATGTCGCCGCAAATCTGCAGGTTCCTGTGCAGGCGATATCCAAATCATCGCTTGAAGGAAGATGTACTGACCCGTTTTTTTCAGAACTGGTCTCCGGATGACTTCAGCGAGGCTGCCGAGCAGTTCTGCCGGGACACGGTTCCAGGTATCCTCAGGGATGAAGGTGCCCGAAGACTTCGCCGCCACCAGGAGAGAGGTGATAACGTTGTGATTGTCTCTGCTACACCGGAGCTGGTCCTCGCGCCATGGTGCCGAACAAACGGTCTGGACCTCCTGGCAACACGGATGCAGATCGTCGATAACAGATTGACCGGTCGAATAGAAGGAAAAAACTGCCGGGGCAGGGAAAAGGTGGCACGGATAACCGGTCGGTATAGAATAGATGATTACCTTGAAATATATGCCTATGGAGATACGGAAGGGGACCGACCTATGCTTGCCATGGCAACCAAGTCTTATTACCGCCCCTTTCGCTGAGTTCCCCGTCTCCCTGATTGCAGTCATCGGCAGGCAGCTCGAACAAAGGATCTCACTGGCAACGGAACGCCTCCCCTTGATTCAGTGAAACGCCTCCTGCAGAACAGAAGGCCTCATGTGGTTGAACCTCATTCCTTAGGGCTCGCTCAAAAATAAACGCTACATGGAATTTCAACTTATATTACCCCGAATCAGTGGGACTTTTAGGGTCACTCGGTCAACGCCCGAGGTTTAATGAATAAATTATTGATGAAGTTGTTTCCTGCAGTGATAGTGTTTTATCTTGCCTTCTTCGGCCTTGCCGGATGCAGGGATGATACAACCGTTCCAGCAACCACTCGACCCGAACAATCCTTTGCCGGTCTTCATTACCGGGTTGTCTGGGTTCAAGACGCCGGAAAAAACAAAGATGTATTCTGCCGGGGCCGCCAACTTCGACTCATGGCCCTGGATTCCACTGATGCCAGAGGTGAAAGAGTGGTGGTCGATCAGGTAGGCAGCTTCGTAAAACCACTACTCACTGCTGATGGGAGCAGGATAGTCTATACCTCCTATGATCAGCAGGGGCGCTCGTCCGTCTGGCTCGTTGACTGGCAGGGCACCGGCAGCAAAAGAATTGCATCAGGCAGGGCCTTGGATATCCTCCAGGATCCAGGAAGTGACCGGGAATGGGTCTACTTTCAAAAAAATCCAGGTGCCGGTCAACCGGAAGATAACGGCGTTTTGTACAGACGGCTACTGGCCGGTGAGGAAAAAGAAGAACAGGTTTGGCCGGGAAAAAGAATCTCCCTTAGTCAGGACAGTTTTCAACTCTCTGCAGACGGCTCCATGGCAGCGGGTCTCTTCCCCTGGCCCAGAGCTGGAACGATCAGTCTTGCCGATGCCCGGATCACTGCCTACGGCCGGGGGTGCTGGACCTCGCTCGCGCCGGACAATTCTTTTCTTTTATGGATCTTTCAGGACAATCATCGAGCGATGACAATGATCGACACCGTAGCTGAAAAACAGTGGCAGCTTGATGTAAGTACTTCAAAATATATCAACGGTCATGAGATCTATCATCCCCGCTGGTCAAATATTAAAAAATATATTGTACTCTCGGGGCCATATACAATTATGCAGGGCGGAAATGCCATCCGCGGCGGCGGGGCCGGCGTTGAAATCCTGATTGGTCGTTTCAATGATGAGATGACAACCATGGACGGTTGGCTACGAGTGACCAACAATCAAAATGCCGATTTTTTCCCGGACCTGTGGATCGATCCGAAAACAACAGGGACAGGTAACGTGGTGGAAAGATGATTCCCCGAAGTACAATACGCGGCCGACAACCGCTGGAGTATCTGTTGGTATTCCTACTCCTGTGCTCTCTCATTGTTCTTGCCCTCTGGCCCTGGCCACTTCATTTTTCGACAGGTTTCCCGGATCATTTCGACCCGCCATTTCATGCCTGGAAACTCCAGGTAGAGGCCGATAAGCTGCTACTGAATCACCAACTGATCCCGAATACAAATACCAACAGTTACTATCCCTATGCCAATGAACTCTATTTTGATGCCCTGCTGTGGCCTCAGGGAATAGTCGCGGCCCTGCTCAAGGCCGCCGGCTGCGGCCCTATCCTGACCTATAATATTGATTTTCTCTTCTTCTGGGGCCTTTCCGGTCTCTTTATGTATATGCTTCTCCGCGAGCTTAACCTCCGCCGACTCCCCTCCTTTTTCGGAGCCGCAGCAATGTGTCTTATCCCATACCGCATCAGTTATTATGTTGAATTCAACATGCAGATGTGTTTCGGCCTTCCCCTTTTTCTTTTCTTCTGGGTACGCTATGCCAGGCGCCCCGGGGTAGGGAACGCTGTCGGGCTTGGCATAGCTTTCTGGCTGCAGGCGGTCAGCGAATTATACCAGGCTGTTATCCTGGCCCTGTCGTTTCCACTAATTATCCTGCCTTTTTTACCTGATATCTTTAGAAGATATGGCCGTTCCAGACGGCTGTACGTTTCGATATTGACCGGAGTTCTAACAGTTATCCCGCTCTGCCTGCTTTACCTGGGACCATATTTTTCTCTGTTCCATGGGGGATATGGCCGGAAAGCCAAAGAGATGATGGCCCACTCCCTGGAACCTCTGGCCTATCTGGGAAACAAGTTGACCCTGGCAATTTTTCAGGTCAACTTCCCTGGAGCTGTTAAAACTGATGAAATGAGCGTCTATCCTTCCATGACGTTGTTAGTGCTGGTGCTGTGCTACAGCCTGCACGCCCGCCATATTTTACGCACGTCCCCGGAAAGAACGGAACGTGGGACTGTCATTTTTCTCCGATGGCTACGATTTGCAACCGTTGTCGCCTTTGTCTGGCTGGTCTGGTACCTCAGCCGAGGTGATCAACCATATGAACACTGGCTGCTCCTCATTCTCGGTAACGGCTCGCTCATTCTTGGCCTGCTCAGCACGATTTTCCTCGCAATGATCACGATGCCCGCTCGGCCTGCCGGTAAACTATGTGGAGGTCTTGCCGGTGCGGCTTTACTCTGTTTCATTTTAAGCTTAGGCCCTTCTCTTCGGGTTCTTTCACAGCATGTTGTTGTCGATAACCTGATATTCTCTTTTGTTAATTCGTTTTTCCCCTTGAACGGATTCAGGGTCATGTCTCGGTTCAGTATCATCGTGATGATCTTTCTCGTCGTTGTCGCGTCCTGTTTTCTTAATATGCTGGCAAAACAAAAACGACCGCTTCAATGGCTGGCGCTGCCCCTTGTTGCCGCCCTACTGTTTGAGGCCTATACCATCCCGCATCGCTATCGGAAATTCTCCCTGCCTATCGCCCGGAATACTCTGGAGGCAATCAAAAAACAGCCCCAAAAAACCGTGACGGTTGTCCCCCTTGGCGACAGGTACCTTGATGCACGGTATATGTTTGCCATCGGTGGTACCCAGACCCTGCTGGTCAATGGATTCGGCGGTTTTTCCCCACACCTGCAGCTAAAAATCGGACGGGCACTGAAATCCAGACCGGAACGAGCGTTGAGCCTGATCGGATCAATCTGGCCGGAACCGCTGATTGTCATTGACAGGAATGCCCTTAAACAGCTCAATACAACCGGTTATGCCACACGGGAACAGGAAATCCGTGCGCAGGGCTCGCTCATTGCTGAAGATCCGGCTTTTGCCGTATACGCCCTTGCAGAACCGGAAAAACCACTGAAGGAGTACCGCAAATTCATCAGAGCCGATCTCCTGCGGACCAATCCGGTATATACTTTTGAGGCCAGGAAGATAAACGGAGAACAATCCCCGCAGAAGTTGTTTATTCTGCTGAACGGAACAGTTATCGGTTCCGTACAATTAGAGACGGACTGGCGGCAATATGAAATCCGGATTCCAGAGAAGGGTATTACCAATGTCGACTACGAGATGGTTTTTCTTCGTGGGATTAGCGAAGAAACCTGGACAGCCCGGAAGGGGACGTTTCGGACATTGTCATCCGCACAAAAAATCGCTGAACCGAATTATGCGTCTTTAGCTACGCAGGTACTAGGCTCAGGTTTTCCCCGATGGATGACCTACGTGACGTCGCTACCTGAAAAAACTTTGCCTCTGGATGTTGAATTTGCCAACGGTATCCATCTCGTCGGGATCCGTGTCGATAGAAAACAGCTCCAGCCTGGTGAGCAGTTCAACCTTCGATCTTTTTGGACGATTCCTCCCTCCCTGGGCAAGTCTTCTTTTTTAGCACAGGTTGACTGTATCGGTCCGGGAGAATCTGAAATTTCCAACACTTTTGCCTTAATGCACAACCTGCCTTTTACTTTTATTATCAGTCAGCCTGTACGAAAAATCTTTGTTGAACGACAAAGCTTCTCCGTTCCTGTTCAGACTGGAGGCGGGGAATATGTTATCCGCATCAGCCTGCTTGATGCAGGAACGGGAAAGAACATTGTCGTCAAGACCTCTTTAAGCCAGAGCGATATGAACGTCTGGCCGAAAATAATCATCGGTAAAGTCCGATCACCATTGATGACCCAACCAGAGTAGATTATAAAATAAAATCTCCTATTGCGCCGTTTATCTATTGTCCCAAGGCTTCTTTTCCAGAAAATATCACACCTCCCTATCAGGGCGTATAACTGCAATGTATCTATCGAAAGAGCACTCCAGCCTGCACGGTATAACTTTTACTGTTATCGGCGGATTACTAGTTTTCCTCGCCAGCTATTCCATCAGTCAGTCAGTCTTTCTTGACGCACCTCTCACCACGGATGAAAATGCATATATTTTTCAGGCAAATTGTTTTGCCGATGGTATGCTCTCCCGTCCGGTACCTGAGCCCAGACGCATGTTCCCTCATGAAATGCTGATCATGGATGATCAGGCCGGCTGGTTATCACGCTATCCGCCTGCTCATGCGGCATGGCTGGCTCCGGGTATCTTTATCCAGCATCCCAGAATAATGATTTCCCTTGCCGCTTTTCTCAGCTTTCTGCTTTTAAGCAGCCTCGGAGTTTCCCTTGGATTCTCCATTTACCTGATGCCTGTACTGATATTCTTTTCTCCGTATTTTCTCTTCATGCACGGTACTCTGCTCAGCCATACTTCCGGCCTGCTTGCCGTAAGTCTTATGTTGTTGGCCTATGTACGATGGAAACAAGGCGGGAATCTTTGCTATGCGGTTTTGGCCGGATTGGGTTGGGCATGTTTTTTCTTAAACCGTACCTATACGGGAGCCTTGCTGGCTTTACCCTTTGGAGTGGATGCCCTCGTCGATCTGATTCGACACCGTACCGGAAGAAATCTTTCAGGTACTGTTCTTTTTGCCGCATTTTCCGGATTTGGAGTCCTCGTATTTTTTTATTATAATGCGGTTACAATCGGTGCCCCATGGACTCCAACCTACCTGTATTACCAGGCAAGTGATGCTCTGGGTTTCGGCCCACGACCTGTGGGACAGCTACCGAGTTATCATTCGTTTGCTGCCGGGATCACGGCAATGTGGGACAATTTGCGCCTTCTTGATCGGTGGATGTTTGGGATCCCCGGCTCTCTGATTCTGACTGTTGTCCTTGGCCTTATAGGTTGGGACAGACGCTGGAGTCCCCTGTGTTTTGCATCGGCAACCATTGTCTGGCTGGGTTACGTACTGTTCTGGTTTGAGGGAATACGAACGATAGGCCCGGTTTATTATTTTGAAACCTTTCCTTTTCTACTCATTTTACTCGCTTTTGGCCTGAAGAAGATCTATCAATTGTTGGCGTCGACAAAAAAAAACCGTCTGGTTTATGTGACTTCAGCTGGTCTCCTGCTGGGTGGAGGGAGCATTCTCTTTAGTTATCAGCAAGCTCAATTTATTCGTGACTGGCAGGATCTCGGAGGACAATACCGCCGTCTTCTGAAGCAGGCCCCGGAAAACAGCCTCATCCTTGTCGAAAAAATTCCAGGAATGCATTACCTGACAAGAGGAATGGCCTTTAATCCAAAGGGAATTGCAAGTGATCCCCT
>VAPL010978528.1_pt1 | contig 11411 bp, 9 predicted proteins | sample 3395061 | NCBI WGS metagenome assembly VAPL01 (sample SAMN08290444, study PRJNA428436) | hydrothermal vent metagenome | isolation source: Deep-sea hydrothermal vent chimney 2 | place: Pacific Ocean: Juan De Fuca Ridge | depth 2182 m m
CATCGTAAACTAAATTCTGGCGATGCTGTAAATAGAACTCGCGTATAAAGGTGTAGCGATCCAGAGCGGCTTCATTAAGTATGTTTTCGGCTTTCAGCAGAGAGGCGCGTTTATCAATGGCTTTTATGCCGGCTAATTGCCATGATGTGCTTTGTTTTCGGCGATCGGGAGGAAAGCCATTTTCAACTTCCTGCCACACCGGGTCGAAGTAGCGTGTGTCAACCAGTACGCCGGTTGTGTCGCGAATGGTGCTCGGACCCCAGAAAGGAAGCACAAAATAAGGGCCTTCAGGTACGCCCCAGTAGCCCAGAGTCTGGCCAAAGTCTTCCTGGTGTTTCGGCATATTCATATCACTGGCCCAGTCGATAAAACCGGCTAATCCCAATGTGCTGTTGATGATAAATCGCCCGGTGTCAGAAGCGAATTGCAGGGGTTTGAGTTGCAACAGGTCATTAAAGATAACAATAATGTCATCCAGATTACTGAAAAAATTATTAACACCTTTAATCACCGGGTCGGGTGTTACGGTGTTATAGCCCTTTGATACCGGTTTAAGTAAGTAGCGATCGAAGCCGTCATTAAATTCAAAAGCGACCCGATTATAGCTTTCCAGCGGATCACGAGGATCGCCAGTGCTGGCGCAACCGCTGAAAAATACTGAAATAGCTAATATAAGGAGTTTTAAGTTCAAAATTTTCATTTTTAGGACAATATTAAATATGCGTGCAAGTTAGCAATAGCCATGTGTGAGGTCAATCAAAAGCTTCACTATTTATTGGGCTATAATTAATTGCATATCAATATATAACGTTAGACAGGGAGCAGGTTTGTTTTATTACAGCATGCGAATAATTAAACTGATGGCAATGTGGCTGGATTTCATAGCGCTTACATCATTGCTATATGCTTTATCATGGTTGCCTGAAAAAAGTTTAGGATTCTGGTACTTCAGATTATTCAGAGTCTGGTGTAGATCTTTTGTGCGGGCGCTTGATGTCGATCTGAAATTACACCAGAAAAACTTAAATAAAATCCCGTCAAATTATATATTAATTGCAAATCATCCCTCTGCATTTGAAGATATTGGAATACCTGCATTATTTGAGGTTCACTCATTAGCTAAAATTGAAGTGAAAAACTGGTGGGTAATGGGTCGAATATCGACGGCCGCAGGTAATTTGTATGTAAAACGAGAATCAAAAGAGTCGCGAAATGCAGCGGCTGAAACGATTCGCTGTGAAATAGAAAAGGGTAAAAATATTGCGCTTTACCCGGAGGGTGGTTGCAAGGGTAAACGAATATTTGAGTCATTTCGTTACGGTGCATTTGATGTGTCAATGAAAACCGGCGTGCCAATATTGCCGGTATTTTTGCATTATGAATCTCAGGATGACTTTGAGTGGCGTAGCCCGCATTCACTCTTAGATAAGATATATCATTTCTTGAATACTGAAAATAGTACGGCCAATTACTATCTGTTTGATGCTATTGATCCGGCGCAGTTTAAATCAAAAGAAGAGTTCACTGAATATACCTGGCAGTTATATAAAAACTGGCAGAAAAAGTATATGGAATAAGATTTGTCCGTTTTGAACATAAATGAATCGAATGCATTATTGCTCTATCGGGTAGGGCCGGTATTGGTGTGTTCGCCAACCATGCCGGTAGAAGCGGTAGTCATGCCGCCTAAAATCACAGTGCCACCGGGTGCCAGTGTGGCTGAGCCGGGAGTGTTCAAGTCAATACACGGCATGGTGCGGCTAGTTGATTTGCGCGTACGATTCGGCGTTGAAGAAAATGATTTTACCTCTCCGGGTAGAATTGTCATTGTTGAAGTGGAGGGTGGGCATGCAGGTTTCTGGGTTGATGAAATAGAAGATGTGATTAGCTTTCCCGGTAACGGCTGGTCACCGGTGCCAGCTTATATTCCAAAAAATATTTTCAGTAAAACACTGGTTCAGGAGAATGCAATTCGCTTGTATGCTGACTTTGAAAGTCTGGATAAATTTAAAGCATCCGGATATTTACGACAGCATATTGCAATGTTGAAAGCAGATAAAAATATAACGGGCGAAAAAATAAGCGATGTAACTGAGGCAATAACGTCGGCAGCTGCGGCGCACAAAATGGTAGACAAAAGTGATGCGGATAAAATTAAAATGCAGAGCCGGCAGGAAACTGTTTCTTTGCAGGATTATTCGGAGTCAAACAAAGATGAGTTGGTGGACAGTATAAAGAGTGATGTATTACAGGCTGATACTGGGTTAACAGCAGGTAAAAAAATTAGCGACATACCAATAGTGCCAAGATTAATGGCTAATGAAGGTGGCTTAGGGCTGAAGTCGAATTATAAAGATTCGCATGATAAATGTTCTTCGAAAATAAAAAAAGAAAATAAAATAATTTCGAGTGGAAATTTTCATTCAATAAAGTCCGAGCGTACGTCCACTGTTGATGCTATGCATATTGAAACAAATAGAAGCCAGGTTAAAAAACATCCAAAAAGCCTCATTGAATGCAGTCCATTATTGGTTTCAAATAAAGTCACGGCGAGTGTTCCGCCGCGGCAGGATAAAAAAATATCTGGTATAACAACGCCGGTGGAAAATACAGGCAGTCATTGGCCGGTTAAGTTCGCAGTGGCAGCTTTGATGATGGTAATGATATATTTTATGTTCGGCTTGATTGATTTTAAAATATTCGAAACCACATCGAATCACCAGACTGAAGTAGCAGATAAGAAAATAGATAACAGTGTTTTTAATGAAAATAAATTGTCTGCACATGAAGATGGCTCTTTGCGGAATGATTTTCATCAGGATGAAAAAGAAATTGAAACTGGTGGTGAACCAGTCGGTGTGGTGGTGCATGACGATTTTCAAGAAGCCGCATCAGATATAAGGCAGGAAGAAATAATTGCTGCAGAAAGTAGAGAGGGTAGCGTTGAAATTATTAAATCAGCAGGTGAAGTTATCATTGTTGTTAATGATGTAGATGCAAGTGAAGCAGGCAAAGCTAATAGTGATAATTATTTAATAACTGACAATATTGGAAAAAATATACCTTCAAATGTTTCTGAAAATATAGTAATAGAAAGTGCTGTTGTTGAAAAAATAGAAAACAAAACCACTAATGAGAGCAAGAATGAGCTATTAATCGTTAGTGAAATCGATGCCAATAAACTGGCCGTAGCAGAATCAGAAAAAGGTGATGTTAAGCATAAACAGCAACAGATAAAACATGATGTTGCCGGTAATAATTCTGCAGCTGTTCTGGTGCATACAGAAGGTAATTCTGCACGAGCTGCAGAAACAGAAAGCCTCTCGGTGTCAGGGGGTGGAAAAGCTGAAATTGCGCTGCCGGTACAAAGTAAAAGAACCGGGCCCCAGAGCAAAAAATACATCCATCTGGTTGTTAAGGGGGATACGCTCTGGCATATCGCTAAACGATATGTGAATAATCCATGGCGCTATCCGGAGTTGGCAAGATTAAGTAAAATTAAAAATCCGGATTTAATTTATCCGGGTAATAAAGTCATTATTATTATTAACTATCGAGAAACTACGCCTTGAATTCTTTGATAACATTCTGAATGTTATGGGTGACCATGTTCAGGTCGTCTTCTGCTTTTTTAGATAGTGTTGTGCCACTGGCTGTTTTTTCTGCAAGCATACTAATGGATACAATGTTGCGACTTATTTCTTCAGCAGTTGCACTTTGTTGTTCGGATGCGGCAGCCATTTGATCTATTTGATGATTAATGGTGAGTATTTCGCTAGCAATAGCCTGCAGAGACTCGGCAACTGTTTTAACTTGTTCGCTATTCGCAGACACTTCTTTTATGGCGCTGTCCATCGCTAAAACGGCGTCATTTGCACCGCTTTGTAACTGGTCAATTTTACTACGAATTTCATCTGTGGATTGTTGTGTCCTGCTTGCGAGTGTACGCACTTCATCAGCCACAACAGCAAACCCCCGCCCCTGTTCGCCTGCGCGTGCGGCTTCGATTGCTGCGTTGAGTGCAAGTAAATTGGTCTGCTCTGAAATATCACGAATAACATCTAAAACAACGCTGATATTATTAGATTCATTTTTCAGATTCTGGATTACACCCGATGCACTATCAAGGTCACTGACCAGGCGTGTTATGCCGCCATGGGCTTTAGTTGAACTTTTAGCGCCGGCTAGTGCAAGGTCGTTAGCCTGTTTTGATGAGGAGGCAGCAGTGGCCGCACTGCTTGCAACTTCCTGTGCGGTCGCAGTCATTTCCTCAACCGCGGTAGCAACCATTTCTGTTTCACGATGTTGCTGTAAAATATTTTCGGATGATTCAGCTATGATAGAGGACATATCAGTCGATGCCATTTCAAGTTGATTGACGGAAGTGCTCAGGTTGTTAATCATATTTTTTAGCTGTCGGGAAAATTTATTTATGATGGCCGCTACCTGGCCAGTTTCTCCCGCCTGGCTTTCATTAAGGTTGATATCAAAATCGCCATGGGACATTTGATTGAGACTGGTAGAGACTTCAGAAACAATATTATTTATTTGTCTGACATTTGACCATGCAATACCAACACCAATTAAAATGGCAGAACATAATGTGATGATAGTAATGGTAATGGCGGTGTTTATTTTATTCAGCAAGCCCTGTGATAAAGAAAGAGCGGTGTGCTTTTGTCCGCTAGTAATATCGTTGAGGTTTTCTGATATTTGTTTAATTAATGGCTGTAGCTCATTAGTGAGTAACTGTTGGTCTTTACGCCAGTTTCCGGATTTAAATATTTTATAAATTTGGTCCAGATGTTGAAGATGCTTAATGCTGTCATTTGTAACCGATTCAATGGCTTCTTCCTGCTCAAAGGTAAAAATATCCTGTTGCTGCTGTAATTTGTTTAACAGGGATAGATGATTTTTTCGATAGACCTGTGTTTTGTCTTCGCGACTATCACTGGGCGTTGACAAAAAGGAGCGGTTTGATGTGACAATGTTCATCCAGTTGTGACGCAGATCCGATAATGCCATCAACAGTAGTTTTCGCTCCTGAGTATTGTCTTCTTCAAGTTCTGACTGAATAGCCATATCCAGAGATGATAATACTGACTGATTTAACGGGTTCACTTTTGATACCGAAAGAGCAAGTGCCGGATAATTGTCGACTGGATTATGAATCAGGTATTCGATTTTTTTGATATGAACATTAAATTGTTTAACCTGGTTCTGAATATTATTTACTTCATCAAACAATTTTTTATGTTGAATAACATTGCTGAGTTGAGTGTAGTTTTGTAAGTGCTTGTTAAGTTTGTTCAGGCTATTGGCTAATGCTTCTCTATCGGATTTTTTGTGGGTAATCATATAGGCATTGATAATGCGAGCGGTGATATTCAGATCGTTGGTAATAACCAGCGCATCGATCATAGTGGGTTGGGCTTCGGATGCAATATAGCTGGCATCTCGATTAACCTGTACAAGAAAGTAAATGGAAGTAAATGCGACAATTGCGGTTAATATTAAAACCAGTAAAAAACCGATCCATATTTGCAGTTTTAAAGTGAGTTTATGCATTTATTGTCCTTTATCTTTATCAGCGATACTAATGAGTGCTGTTGATGCGTTTTTTTAGATAACAAGCCAGTGGTATCTGTGAGTTTAAATTTAAACCATGTGCGGATGGTGAGGATGTTGTTTATAAGCCAGGCCTTAAAACATTTTGTCATCCCTGAGTGTTTATATTAATCTCCTGGCGTCATTAGAGTGATGCGGTCATCGGTTCTCCGATACAGGTGCTAGCCAATGACGAGCGCCTTACGTTTGTAGAGTGAAATCAAAACCTCGCTCATTGAACGTTGATATTTACTTTATAGTATAGAATGTAGACAGTTGCATGCCGGCTGAGTCCGCATATGTCAGTAAAGAAGGGTTAATTTTGATACGGGTTATTATATTAGTTTTATTATTGTTGTTGATATTTTATCTGTTGGCTCGGTATCGCAGACTGGATATTGATCGACAGAAGAATGCTCGTCGATTTCTGGCATTAATGGCTTTCTCCGCTCTATTGATAGCACTGATTCTGAGCGGGCGTATTAGTTGGTTATTTGCGTTACTGGGCGGGTTGTTACCTCTGATCCCGCGTCTGGCTCGATTTGGTTTTGGGGCTTGGCCTGCTATTCGGCCTTATTTTCAGCGTTATCAGCAGAATCGTCAATCGAGTATGCGTGCCCGTTATGTGAGTTTGCAGATTGATATGTTAAGTGGAGCGTTGCAGGGTGAGGTGCTCGAGGGGGAGTTTGCAGGGCAGAAGTTGCAGATATTATCCCGAGAGCAGCTATTGTCTCTGTTAAGAGACTGTCAGCAGCATGATGCACCGTCGGCGGCTTTGTTAGTGGCTTATCTGGATCGTGAAAAATCGGGCTGGAAAGATGACGATGATGGGGCTTACAAAGAGCAGGCATCCCGGCCCGGTTCGGATTCTGTTATGGGCGTGCAGCAGGCAAGAGAAATACTGGGTGTGGATGATGAAGCGGGTAGAAAAGTGGTTATAAAAGCGCATAAGCAACTGATGCAAAAAATGCATCCGGATCGGGGTGGTTCGGTCTATCTGGCAGGGCAGATAAATAAAGCCAGGGATGTGTTGCTGGCAGAGATGTCTTAGCCGGCGCTAGAGTAAGGGTCGGCTTCAACCTTATTTGGCATTAACTTTATTCCAGGCAATAAAAAACCCGGCGATCCTTGCCGGGTTTTGGACTTCCGCTGCCCTGGTGATTGATTATGGCGTTGTAGCATGCTCCGTTTTTTCTTATACTCCTGTATAACCTACTTATCTTCCGTGGATTCCTTATCCATGTATTCCTTGTCTGCTACTTCCTAACGATCCGTGTGTCCTTGTTAATGCCATGTCCTTGTGTCCATGTGAAGTATTATGGACAATAGTTTGGTGCAATGCTATCAGCTGATTCAGGTGCTTAATGTCAGTCTTCTTACTTAAAGTCTGTAGGGAAAATCCTACAAGGTATGAAAAACTATGAAAAAACTGTTTAATTCAATCCGGCCTTATGTCAGCCATCATCTGCAGGTTGATGATTTACATACTTTATATATAGAGGAATGCGGAAACCCGACGGGTTTACCGGTGGTTTTTTTGCATGGCGGGCCGGGAGCTGGTTGCGCACCCTTTCATCGGCGTTATTTTGATCCGCAGGTTTATCGGATTATTTTGTTTGACCAGCGAGGTTGTGGTAAATCAACTCCCCATGCCAGTCTGGAAAATAATACCAGCAATCATCTAGTGGCGGATATTGAACGAATACGGGAGCATCTACAAATAGATAAATGGGTGGTATTTGGCGGTTCATGGGGCTCAACGTTGGGCTTATTATATGCACAAACACACCCTGAAAAAGTCACTGGCCTGATATTGCGTGGCATATTTTTAGCGCGTGATAAAGATGTACAGTGGTTTTATCAGGAAGGTACCAGCAAGTTATTTCCAGATTACTGGGAAAAATTTGTAGAGCCAATTGCTGAATCTGAACGTGGGGATATGGTGTCGGCTTATTCGCGACAGCTTACCGGTGATAATGAAATTCAGCAATTGCGCGCCGCTAAAGCATGGTCGGTATGGGAGGGTATGACGGCAACTCTGAGAACCGATAAAGATGTGGTCAGCAGTTTTTCAAATCCACATACCGCATTAAGTGTGGCGCGCATAGAGTGTCACTACTTCATGCATCAATGCTGGCTGGCACCGGACCAGCTAATTAATGGCATTGATAAAATACGTCATATTCCCGCATACATAGTACATGGGCGATATGACGTAATTTGTTCGCTCGATCAGGCGTGGGAGCTATCGACAGCGTGGCCGGAAGCGCAGTTACATATTATTGAAGGTGCAGGGCATGCAGTCGTAGAGCCAGGAATAACGTCGGCTTTGTTGGGTATTGCACAGGAAATGAGTGTTAAATTGTCATGATTGCATTAATACAGCGGGTCAGTTATGCCCGTGTTAGCGTGTCTAATATTGAAATTGCCCGTATTGAGCGGGGGCTGCTGGTGCTAGTGGGGATTGAGAAAAAAGATAATCAGTTAAAAGCAGATAAGCTGGCTCAGCGGCTGTTGGGTTATCGTATATTTGAGGATGAGCAGGCAAAAATGAATCTGAGTGTGCAGGATATACAGGGTGAAATATTGCTAGTGCCGCAGTTTACACTGGCAGCGGACACGAAAAATGGCATGCGCCCCGGTTTTTCGAATGCAGCGCCTGCGGAAGAAGGTAGAAAGTGGTTTCATTATGTTGCCCAAAAGTGTGAATCGGCACATACAAAGATACAGCTGGGAGAGTTTGGGGCGGATATGCAGGTTGAATTACTGAATAACGGCCCGGTGACTTTCTGGCTTCAGGTATAAAATATTTCTATATCTATATTTGATTTATTTTTGGCTTATCAGTCTGATTTCTTCAAAATAGAGAAAAATAAACCCGTACTATATTTTTATGTTTTCATGGCATGAATTAACATTTTTAGCTAAGTTAATGTTTATTTGCGACTTTTTTGACATGGCATGCATTATGCTGACATTCATTTGCAGCGAGCTATAAACGCAGAGTATGAGGCGGCGATCCCTATAAAAATTATTTATTTGATGTAAATCATGTGAATTGCGTTTATTAATTGAATTAATTATAAAACCATGCTTGACAGGTTGGTGTTGTTTGAAGTTTAATCAATATCAAATGACATGTCGGTGATTGATAGCTTTTGCTAAATAATGATTTAGTTTTCTGTTGAAGATCTAGCCGTTCTCAATCAAATGAATATAGCTCGACCGGATTTTTCGGGAGTTTGTAAGGGGATTTTTAATATGAGTGATGCACCCAGTTGTAAATGTGTAATTTCTTTTTTGTGGACCAATGCTCTAGTCGTTGGTGCCATTGTGTTTATGGTGTTTGCGTTTATTGATCCTGCGGATATAGCGGTAGCCATGATGCTTGATGTTGATGAAGGTGTTTTTCGTATTCAGGCCTATGCTTTTAGTTTTTTGTTTATGTGGGTGGCTTTTTCCGCATCAACATTCCTCAACTGCTACTTCTCGCGCCTGAAGTACAATATGGATAATGCGATTAAATAGTTTTTAGTTTAATCGATAAAATAAGGCCGAGCCCGCAAGGGTTCGGCCTTATTTTTTGTGTGCTTTAATCTATTCCCACCTCGCATACATTGCGTTGAAATCTTTGGGTAATATGTTCACTGGCCAAAATCGTTGAGATTCATCTGTTATTTGTTAGATAACGGGTCAATTCCGGGATAATAACGGCATCTTTACCCTCAATTTGATAAATCTTAGCGCATTTTTGTTTCGCACCTGTATCGTGAAAAGGTCTCACGGTGTATCCTATGCGTTTAAGAATTGACTCTGTGGAGATTTAAGTAAATGACTGATCGCACTGCGAAAATCGCTCGCGACACCCTCGAAACCCAGATAACCGCTGATATAAATTTAGACGGTAGTGGCAAGTCCGTATTTGATACCGGTGTGCCATTTCTTGAACACATGCTCGATCAGGTGGCACGTCACGGCTTAATTGATTTAAATATTCAGGCCAAAGGTGATTTGCATATCGATGCACACCACACAGTGGAAGATATTGGGATTACGCTGGGCCAGGCATTTGATAAAGCCGTGGGAGATAAAAAAGGCATTCGTCGTTATGGCCATGCTTATGTCCCGCTGGATGAGGCGTTGTCACGCGTTGTTATCGATTTCTCCGGTCGCCCGGGACTGGAAATGCCGGTGGACTTTCCCCGTGCCAGTATCGGTGGCTTTGATGTGGACCTGTTTTTCGAGTTCTTCCAGGGTTTTTCCAATCATGCCAAAGTGACGCTGCACATTGACTCTATTCGTGGTCGCAATGCACACCACGTTGCAGAAACTATTTTCAAGGCGTTTGGCCGCGCATTGCGCATGGCGTTAGAAGAAGATCCACGGATGCAAGGGGTGATGCCGTCTACCAAAGGTAGTTTGTAGTGTCGCAAATTGTAGTAATTGATTATGGTATGGGGAATCTGCGTTCAGTGGCAAAGGCGGTTGAGCATGTGGCCCCCGATCAAAGTATCATTGTTTCAGCGGATGCCACGGAAATTGCCAATGCAGAACGGGTGGTTTTTCCGGGGCAGGGTGCCGCGCGGGATTGTATGCAGGAGCTTGAAGATCGTAATTTAACGCAGGTGGTTTTAACCGCGGCAAAGGAAAAGCCTTTTTTAGGTATTTGCATGGGTATGCAGGTTTTGCTCAGTCACAGTGAAGAAAATAACGGAATTAATTGTCTTGGTTTATATGAAGGTAATGTGCGTTTTTTTGGTCATGATTTAAAAGGTGCTGAAGGCGAAAAGTTAAAAATCCCCCACATGGGCTGGAATCAGGTTGATCAAAAAATGGATCATCCACTGTGGAAAAATATAAAAGATCAGTCCCGTTTTTACTTTGTACACAGTTACTATATGGATCCTCAGGATAAAAATTTGATTGCGGCGACTTCCGGTTACGGGATGGAATTTGTTAGCGCTATAGCAAAAGGTAATGTGTTTGCAGTGCAGTTTCATCCGGAGAAAAGCGCGCAGGATGGTTTGCAGTTATTAAAGAATTTTACATTGTGGAATGGTCATTAAAATAGTTTAAATACAAAGCCGCGGTGGCGCAGAATAAAATTCTGCGCTCTGTAGTTCAGCGTCAAATCTGATAATAATTAAGGTAAAAAATAATGTTACTGATACCCGCCATTGATTTAAAAGACGGACACTGCGTGCGTTTGCGTCAGGGAATAATGGAAGATAATACGGTTTTTTCCGAAGACCCGGTGGCGATGGCTGGGCAATGGGTAGAGGCGGGTTGTCGGCGATTACATTTAGTTGATTTAAACGGCGCGTTTGAAGGCAAGCCTGTGAATGCTGAGGTTGTGCATCAAATCGTTGAAGCCTATCCGGATGTGCCGGTACAGATTGGTGGCGGTATTCGTGATGAAAAAACGATTGAAGCTTATTTAGATGCGGGTGTGCGCTATGTGATTATCGGCACCAAAGCGGTAACTGATCCGCATTTTATTAGTGAAATTTGTGCAGGATTTCCCGGTCATATTATTGTCGGGCTGGATGCAAAAGATGGCAAGGTGGCAACTGAAGGCTGGTCAAAAGTAACACGTCACGATGTGATTGATATGGCGCGGCGTTTTGAAGAGGACGGCGTTGAATCGATTATTTATACCGATATTTCCCGTGATGGCATGATGCAGGGAGTGAATGTTGAAGCAACAGTTAAGCTCGCTCAGGCCGTCAATATTCCAGTGGTGGCCTCCGGCGGCATTACTAATATGGATGATGTTATTGCCTTAGCGAAAGTAGAAGACGAGG